>Ga0334893_1000108_pt1 | contig 143454 bp, 139 predicted proteins | sample GraSluR3_MG_5_FD_207218 | JGI IMG/M metagenome (GOLD analysis project Ga0334893, IMG submission 207218) | Sludge microbial communities from methane-producing bioreactor in Wageningen University, Netherlands - Granular Sludge_09_05-R3 | ecosystem: Engineered > Bioreactor > Anaerobic >...
CACTTAATCTTCCCAACAGTTAGACCGAGGGTTAATTAAGTGCTGGGCCGTTCGACTTGCATGTGTTAGGCACGCCGCCAGCGTTCGTCCTGAGCCAGGATCAAACTCTTTAGTTTAATATCCTAAAGCTCAAAGGCTTTGCCTATCTTTAATTCGCACTGTTTAGTTTTCATAGGTTCGCGTTTCTGTCAGATGTTGTTCCTGACAGCAACTCTTATATATTAACACGTAACTTCACCGCTGTCAACATACTCTTTCTCCCTTGTTTACCATTTGCCTTTTGTGTGACAGCAAAATATATATTAACATATGCTTTACACTTACGCAACTGGTAATTTATTGTAACTTAATAGTTCTTATTACAGAACCTTTTGTTTACCTTTCTTTCTTACTATATTTTGGTGCTCCGGTCTCTTCCTCTGCAACATCTTCATTTAATCCGGCCGAGTCATCTTCTTTTTCTTCGTTTTCGCCGGCCATGTCCACGCTCTCCTCGAATGCTCTTATCTGTGTGAGGCTTGCGATGACTGCGTCTCCATCGTTCAATATGCTTATTTCTTCTCCCATCTCAACATCTCCCACCGTCATGGCCCGGCCAATATCCATATTCGTTACGTCCACCTGCAGATTTCTAGGTATGTTGTTGGGAAAACACTCTATCTCCAGTTCCCTGAGCTGATGCTGCAGTATCATGCCTTCCTTTTCTATACTTTCCCTTCCGACTAAAATTACAGGAACTACGGTTTTTATTTTTTGGTCAAATTTTGTTTCCTGAAAATCCACATGAAGCACCTGTCGGGTAACAGGGTCCCTTTGCACTTCCTTTATAAGAACTCTTTTTACCCCTTGTCCCAGGTCAAGTCCCACCAGGGAACTTTCCCCGTAATACCTTAAAAGCCTGCCCAGTTCCTTGTTATCAATTTCCACCGGAGTATTTACAGACCCGTGTCCATATATTATCCCCGGAACCCGTCCCTGACTTCTTAACCTGTTCACCGGCCCTTTTCCCGTTTCGCCACGAAATTGTCCGCTTAAAAAGGCGTGGTCCAAAATCATCCCTCCCAATTTAAAAAAACCCTATAGATGATAATATTATTTCCATCTATAGAGATTAATAAACCGAAAGGTTTTTGTATTCGCACAGCATTAAATATCAATGTGCCGGCACCGTTTTCCTGAAACCTTAACCGATATATAGTGCGTGACGGTTATAACGTTTCAGGAAAACAGCATGTCCGCCCCCGGACAGATAACCCAGGTTACAGGCTTATTTCCAATAATTCTTTTAGCCGTGCCAGATCTTCCTGATAAACAGCCTTTAGTTCCCTCCTGTATATAATTGAAGCTGGATGGTATAGAGGGTACAGCATTATACCCTCAAACTCCATTGGCCTTCCATGAACTTCGCCTATCCTTATATTCTTTCCGACAAGGGAGAAAAGCGGCGTGTTCCCGAGGGTTATTATTATGGAAGGGCTTACTAGGTCTATCTCATCCGTTAACAAAGGCCGGAAGAGTTCTATCTCCTTTGCTGTGGGAGTTCTGTTCGACAGTCTGCCGGTATCGGGATTTTCCCTGACAGGACGGAACTTAACCGCGTTTGTGATATAAATATCTTTTCTTTCAAGCCTTAGGAATTCCAAAAAACCGTCAAGGTTTCTGCCCGCCGCTCCCACAAAGGGCCGGCCTTCCTCGACCTCGGACTTTCCCGGTGCCTCCCCTATCATAAATATATGGGCTTTTTTATCGCCTTCGCCCAAAACCACAGGTTTATACTCCGCTAAAAGGGATGCATACCTTTCTTCAAGCTCCCAAAAGCTGTTCAGGGTTTTTTGCGACAATATATCACCTTCCATCATTCTGTATTCAGCTTCCTAATCTTTTCAGAAATATTATTAAAGTCCTCCCATACAGGCCTTTTTTTCGCCCCGTCCCTTAAAAGAGCGGCAGGATGATACGTGGCCATCAGCCAGTAGCCATTTTTTTGGTGCCACTTGCCCCTGCTGCCGGTTATCCTTATCTGACTGTCTATAATATACTTTGCTGCAGTAGCACCAAGACAAACAATTATTTTGGGCTTTATAAGATAGACCTGATTTCTTAAATAAGGCAGACAGGCCCTTGCTTCTTCGGGGGCCGGAATTCTGTTGCCGGGAGGCCTGCATTTTACAATGTTTCCGATATATACATCGTCACCGTTAATACCCGAAGCCTTTAATATTTTGTCCAGAAGCTGCCCCGCCTTACCCACAAAGGGCACCCCGGTAATATCCTCGTCCCGGCCCGGCCCTTCACCCACAAACATCAGGTCTGCATTCCTGCTGCCTTTGCCGAAAACCACTTTTTTCCGACTGCTGCACAGCCGGCATCTCCTACAGTTTGTGCACAATTCCTCCAGTTCATCCCATCCCAGCATTTCCATCCCCCCTGCAAGTAACAGTCAGACTTCCATCAGGACAGTAGGTTGCTCCGATGACGGTTAGTTAAATTAATAAAAACAATGTCTCCATTAATGGAGACATTTAAAATCATACTATTCTTCATCACCGGCAGCTTCCGCCGTATCTTCAGCTTCTGCCCCTTCTTCCTCTTCCTCTCCTTCTTTCTCCTCTGTTTCTTCAGCAATGCCTCTGGGTTCGATGATGTTAGCAACCATATCTCCCGGCGGTGTCAGAATCTCTATATCTCCTTCAACCTTCAAATCCGAAACATATAAAGCCTGTCCGGTATGCATGCCCGAAACATCGAATTCTATGGACTTTGGAACAAATCTTGGCAGACAGCTTATATGCAATTCATTTAGCATCTGCTGCAATATTCCTGCTCCGGTAATTCCATCAATGCCAGTGGCAACCAGAGGTACGGTAGTGGTAATTGCTTCGTCTGCGCTTATCTCAAACAGGTCAACATGTACTATTTGCCCGCTTACAGGCTCGTGCTGGACCTCCTTAAGCAGTATCAGCTTGGAATCTCCGTTGTAATCGGCGTCAACGATAGCGCTGCTTCCCATTCTGCCTATTAATCTTTTCAGGGTGGATGTTTCAACCTTCACAGGTTGACCCTGGTTATCCCTGCCATATAAAACTCCGGGAATATAACCCTCATTTCTGGTCCTTTTGGCTCCTCCGGTGCCGGTTTGGTTCCGCTCCAAAATCGCCAGCCTTGTATCACTCATTGCATTTTCCTCCTTTTTTTGTTAACACATATGCTATTATACCTAAAAAACGGCCCTCTATCAACTCTATTACTATTGTATTTCTTTTGGACTATATTATCCAACATAAAAATTAGAAAGGATTGGGGACACACCGCTGCTGTGCAAGTATTTCTTGCTGCGGAATGTCCCCAATAGGTATGCGGCCGTCCTGCCTGGTCTAATGCAATTATTTTCAGACTAATAGAAGTCTGTTTATTCTATCTCAATAAATTTATCTCCCGAAACATTACAAACAGGACATTTATCCGGTGGTTGAGCCGTTGTATAACCACATACAGGGCATACATTGAATTTAACATACTCCTGATTTTTATCCAATGTCTCAATGGCTTCCTTATATAGCCCGGCATGTACCTCCTCTACCTGATTGGCAAAGTTAAAGCTTCTCAGAGCCTTACTGTCCCCTTCCTGCTCTGCTATTTCAATAAACTCCGGATACATACTTTTAAATTCGTAGATTTCCCCTTCCATAGCGTCCTTTAGGTTTTGCCGGGTATCGCCTATTTTCCCTGCTATTCTCAGGTGACTGTGAGCATGAATTGTCTCTGCAGCAGCCACAGCACGAAATAAGGCGGCAACCGCTTTATAGCCCTCCCTGTCTGCCTGCTCCGCATATGCAAGATATTTTCTGTTGGCCTGGGATTCTCCTGCAAAGGCCGCCATCAGGTTTTGCAAACTCTTGTTTTCCATATTATTTCCCCCATTCCTTATTTTTTTGTACCCTTGTGCTGTATATCAGACCTATATCCCATGAGCCTCATGCCGTTTAAAATAACCAAAATTACGCTGAGTTCATGGAAAAACATCCCGGATGCCAAGAATATACTACCCTTTACCACACCCAACAGCAGCGATACAACAACGAATATCGAAAACCCTATGTTTATTCTCAGGTTTTTCAGGGTAGACCGGGCAAGCCCTATGGCATGGGTGATTTTTTCCAGATTGTCTGACATGATTACCATGTCCGCCGTCTCCATAGTAATATCGGTTGCTCCCGACACTGCTATACCAATATTGGCCTCGGCCAATGCCGGAGCATCGTTTATCCCATCTCCCACCATTGCCACCCGTCCCTTTTTCTTTAATTCATCTATTATTCTCAGCTTATGGTCGGGCAACAGCTCTGCATAATATCCGTCCAAGCCCAATTCTCCCGCTACGGCCTTAGCTACCCTTTCATTGTCGCCTGTGAGCATATAGGTTTTAATGCCAAGCTTTCTGAAATATTCAATGACCTTTGCTGACTGGTCTTTGTTTTCATCCCTTATGGAAAGCGCCCCCAGAACTCTGCTGCCGGCAACCAGAACAACAGTACTTCCCTTCTCCTGCTCATGGTATACGTATTCCTTTATAGATTCGGGAATTTCTACCCCATTATCCATAATAAGCCCCTCGCTGCCCACCAGATAGCTTTGGCCATCCAAGCGGGCCTTTACGCCACGCCCGATTATTACTTCGAAGTCATCGGGTTTTAATATCCTGGCGTTATCCATGGCAGCTCTGTCTATAATGGCCTTTGCCAGGGGATGCTCCGAATACAATTCCGCCGAGGCGGCTATGCTCAGTACCTGCCGGTCATCAGCATCAAACCCCTTGACGGTATAGACCTTTGGCTTTCCCTTTGTCAAAGTCCCGGTCTTATCGAAGGCCACAATCCCTATTCTCCCGGCCTTCTCAAGACTGCTTCCACCCTTTACTATTACACCATTCTTTGCACCGTTGCCTATAGCGGATACTATCGATACCGGTGTGGATATAACCAGCGCTCCGGGACATGCTATCACAAGAAAGGTTATGGACAATCTCAGATCCCTTGTAAATAAATATGTAAATAGTGAAAGCGCAATAACCCCCGGCGTATAATATTTAGAAAAGCTCTCAATAAACCTTTGTGTATCGGCTTTCTTTTCCTGGGCCTTTTCAACCAGATAGATGATCTTAGAAAAGAGTGTATCCTCGCCGACTTTTTTTGTCTCAATCTCAAGGTAGCCTTCAACATTTATGGTGGTAGAAAAGACATTATCTCCTGTATTCTTAAGTCTGGGTATTGACTCTCCGGTAATGGTGGCCTCATCCACTGCCGCCTGTCCATTTATGATTTTTCCATCCACAGGTATCTTTTCTCCCGGTTTTACAACCACAATGTCGCCGGTCTTAATCTCCTCTATTTCTACTATCTTTATCTCCCCGTTGCTGAGAAGGTTAGCCTTCATGGGGATGACCTGTATTAGGGCGGCAAGGGCATTCCTGGTTCTTCCCAGAGCTTTGGCCTCCAGATACGAACCGAAAACGAACAAAAAGGTTACAGCAGCAGCTTCCCAGTATTCCCTGAGATATATGCCCCCCAGGGCTGCAATAAATACCAGAAGATTTATGCTAATAACCCTGTATTTCAAGGACAGCAAAGCGCTTCTTGCCACATCATAGCCCAATATTATTGAAGCAATCAGCATTGAAGCGTTGAAGACCAGCATGTTGCCCAGCAGCCTTGATGACCAACCAAAAATAATAATCAATACGGGAATTAGAAGTCTAATCTCTTTTTTGCCCATACATCCACACTCCCCCCGAGGAACAAAGAGAAAAATCTGCTATTCCGCCAGCTCATACCCCAGCTTTCCCACGGTTGTCTTAATCTCATCCAGGGTTATCTTGTCCTCGTCATAGCTTAAAGTAAGTTTGCCTGTCATAAAAGAAACCTCCGCCTGGGAGACACCCTGCTTCCTCTGCAGCACCTGGCCAATCTTTTGGGCGCAGTCGGGGCACGCAATATCCTTTACTCTTAAAGTCAAGTTTTTCATAAAGCAGACTCCTTTCTTTTATTTATACACTATTATTTCCCCGTATTAGCACGGGCAAACTTAAGAAAAAAGAAAACACGGCAATTTTATGCATAAAATTAAGGGTTATACCGGAAACCGGCATAACCCTTTTATTTTCTCTTACGCTTCTCCGCAAAGTTTAAGCAGGTTTTCCCATCTCTTGTCTACTTCCTGCTGAAGGTCCTTCAATAGATGAGCGTTATCCTTGCCAAACAGGTGCTTGAACCTTCCCTGGGGCTTTAACCATTCCTCCACGGGGAGCTTTTTCTTTGGTTTGTAGGTAAGTTTCCATACGCCATCAACAACCTCAAACAAAGGCCATACACAGGTATCTACCGCCAGTTTGGATATCTCCAACAGCTTAGGCGTATCGTATCTCCAGCCCCTTGGACATGGAGCCAGTACGTTCATAAAAGCAGGCCCTGGAGTGTATATGGCTTTCTCTGCCTTTTCGTAAAGATCTTTCATGTTCTGTGTGATTGCGCTCTGCGCAACATAGGGAATTTCATGGGCGGCCATAACCCCTGCAAGGTCCTTTCTGTATTGCATTTTACCCGGCAGAACCTTTCCTGCGGGTGAAGTGGTTGTATTCGCATATTTGGGTGTAGCCGATGACCTCTGTATTCCGGTATTCATATAGGCGCCATTATCATAGCATACATATACCATGTCATGGCCCCTTTCCATAGCCCCCGAAAGGGATTGTATACCTATATCGTAGGTTCCACCGTCACCGCCAAAGGCGATAAACTTGTAATTCTCGGTAACCTTTCCCCTTCGCTTAAGCGCATTATAGGCAGCTTCTGCTCCGCTTACGGTTGCCCCTGCATTTTCAAAGGCATTATGGATAAAGGAATCTTTCCATGCAGTATAGGGATAAATTGTTGTCGCCACTTCAAGACATCCTGTTGCCGACCCCACAACTGCCTTATCCTCCGGTTTCAAAGCCCTTAGTACTCCCCTGACAACGGTGGGCGCACCGCACCCTGCACACATCCTGTGACCGCCGGTCAGTCTTTCGGGTTTTTGGACAACTTCTTTAAGTTTATATGCCAATTTTCACACCTCCTATTCCCTTACTCCGACATAATTGTAAGTCTCGTTCACTTTCCCTGTTTTTGCTATATCTATCAGGTTTCTATATACCGTATCTATATCGTTCATAGTAACGTCCCTTCCGCCGAGGCCGTATATATAGCTTATTACATTAAGATTCTGACTGACACCGTACAGCGCGCTTCTGACTTCTGCAAACACCGGGCCTCCGGCTGCAGAAAAGCTGTCGCTTTTATCCATAACTGCCAGAGCCTTTAGGCCGGACAGGGCCTTTGCAATCTCGTCCACCGGGAATGGCCTGAATACTCTCAGCTTAATCAATCCTGCCTTGACACCCTCATCCCTCAGTTTGTCCACAACCTCTTTGGCGGTACCGGCCGTGGAGTTCAGGATGACTATTCCGACTTCGGCATCTTCCATTCTGTACTCTTCAAATAACTCGTATTTTTTGCCGGTAAGCTTTTCGTATTCCTTGGCAACCTGTAAAATTACCTCTTTTGCATTCTTCATAGCCTCTGCCTGCAGCCTTTTATGCTCGAAATAGTGCGGCGGCAAATCCAAGGGGCCCATGGCTATGGGATATTTTGCGTTGAGCAGGTATTCATCCGGCTCGTACATTCCGATAAACTTTCTTACCTTTTCTGTTTCTTGAAGCTCAATATTTTCCACCGAGTGACTTACGATGAATCCGTCCAGGCATACCATTACCGGCAGCAGGACATCCTTGTTCTCGGCTATCTTAACCGCTTGTATAATATTATCATAGGCTTCCTGATTGTCCTCCGAATAGATCTGTATCCAGCCGGAATCCCTTGCCCCCATCGAATCGCTGTGGTCATTATGTATGTTAATTGGACCGGACAGCGCCCTGTTTATACACGGCATTACTATCGGCAGCCTGCTTGATGCAGCGATATATAGTATCTCCCACATTAATGCCAAACCGTTGGCAGAAGTTGCGGTCATAGCCCTTGCGCCGGCGGAACTGGCTCCTACACAGGCGCTCATTGCACTGTGCTCTGATTCAACCGCTACAAACTCGGTATCTACCTCCCCGTCCGCCACAAACTGGGAAAAATACTGTGGTACTTCTGTGGACGGTGTAATGGGGAAAGCAGCAACTACATCGGGGTTAATCTGTTTCATCGCGGTTGCAACCGCTTCATTACCGCTTAGTCTTTCACGAATAGCCATTATTCTCCCTCCTTACTCATCTTTAATAAAATCGTAAACGTCAAAGGGGCAGGAATCCACACAGACCCCGCAACCTTTGCAGTGGTCATAATCAATGCCTGTCACTTTACCATCCTTTAGTTCAATGGATGAATCGGGGCACATAAAGAAGCAAACCATACACTGCTTACATTTTTCCGGATGGAAAACCGGTTTCATAGACCTCCAGGAGCCCGTTTCAAAATCCTCTGCATTGCCTGCATCGTAGATTATTCCAGCCCTGGTTATCTCTTTCCATTTAACGTCCGGCTCAATAACCCTTCTTCTTTCTTTCATATCCCCTTCACCTCCTGAAGAGCTCTCTTGATAGCCTTCATGTTACCATCAATTACTTCCGGCTTTGATGCGAATTTATGTTTGAAGGATTCTTCCATACTGCTTATGAACTCATCTTCCTTCATTATACCGCTTACCTTAATTATTGCTCCCAGCATTGGGGTATTAGGGAAGTACGTCCCGAGGGTATCAACTGAGATAGTCATTGCATCAACAGTATATACTTTGCCCTCAAAACCCTTAAGCTGTTTCTTGATTTCGGCAGGCTCCCTCTGGCTGTTAACCAGAATTGCACCTTCCTTTTTCAAGCCGGCAGCAACATCGACATCCCTTATAAGGGACTCGTCCACAACAACTACATAGTCGGGCTCATAGATATTGCTGTGAATCCTTATTTTGGTGTCTGCAATTCTGTTATATGCCGTGATAGGTGCGCCCATCCTTTCAGGTCCGTACTCAGGGAAGCCCTGTATGTACTTTCCTGTATTGAATGCAGCCTCTGCCAGCAAAAGGGATGCGGTTTTAGCTCCCTGCCCTCCCCGGCCATGCCAGCGAATTTCAACGGTTTTGCCCATTTTGTTGTTTCCTCCTTTCATTTGATCCATCTGTTGTTATATAACAATGACGCAAAAGTATAACTGTTATACTATAGTTATTCATCGCGTGTATAACAGTTATGTAAACACAACAGCTGTAACAGCTTCAGCAGTGTAACAGATGATATAATCTAGTATAACAGAACCCCCATTGCCTGTCAACGGATTGTATACCGTTGTACAATGCCGCTTTGTACCGGCCGGATTGCCCCAATATTCCACTATTATTCACACGGCAGCTGCAGGGGGTCAACGTATTATAAACTCTTTAAACAATCCGGATATACTCTCCCTCACCCGGTCAAGCTCTGCTGTTGCAAAGGGTGTAAATATGCCCTGGCCTGCCAATACGGTACTGCGGTCCCTGAAGTTTTGCACTGCATACCTTTGACTGCCTTTGATAAAATGTGCAATTTCAATTATGTCCCGGATGCTGAGCAGCTCCCTGCAAACGGTAGTCCTGAATTCATACTCAATTGAAGCGTTCCTTATCAGGGCTGTGCTTTTCTTAACAGCCTTCGTATCAACGGATTTTCCGGCAACAACATTATATTTCCCAAAGGGAGCCTTGATATCCATTGCTATATAGTCGACGGCTCTTCTTTTTAGCAGCCCTTCCACAACATAAGGATTAGTACCGTTAGTATCAAGCTTGACAAGAAAACCCCGCTGCTTAACCCTTGCCAAAAAATCCTCCAGGTCAGGCCTGATGGTGGGCTCTCCTCCCGAAATGCACACTCCGTCCAGCACATTCTTCCTTTTTTCCAGATATTCAAATACCTGCTCCTCGTCTATGCTCTCCCCTTCTCCCTCAAGCAGTGGAGCATTATGACAGTAGGGGCACCTGAAATTACAGCCCCCTACAAAATATACGGTACATATCCTGTCCGGATAATCTATGAAGGAAGACTTGACGTGGCCTTTAAATTCCATCTCTTCCCCTCCTGACAAAACTAAAGGTTTGTCTCTCTTAGCTTACTGCGAATTCAAGCCTGTCCTTATATTCCTCCTTTTTCCCGTTGTTCCATGACTGTACGGGTCTGTGGAAGCCTACCACCCTTGTCCAGACTTCCGACTCCTGTCCACACTCGGGGCAGGTAAAATGTTCGCCTTTCAAATATCCGTGCTCCGGGCATATCGAGAAGGTGGGTGTTATTGTAATGTAAGGAATGGGACTGTTGTCAAAAATCCTCTTTATTAAGAGTTTACAGGCCGCGGGACTGTCTATTTCTTCTCCTATAAAGCCATGCAGCACAGTACCTCCGGTGTACTGGGCCTGGAGATTTTCCTGAAGCTCCACCGCCTCAAATATATCCTTTGTATGGTTGACCGGCAGCTGGGTGGAATTCGTGTAATAGGGCTCGCCATTGCCCTGGGTGAAAATCTTGGGATACATTTTTTTGTCCAGCCGTGCAAACCTGTAGGTAGCTCCTTCGGCGGGTGAGGCTTCCAGGTTCCAAAGGCTCCCTGTTTCCTCCTGATATATCTGTATCACCCTGTTCATAAATTCCATAATCTCCAGGGCGAACTCTCTTCCCTCTTCCGAAGCTATATCACTGCCCAGAAGATTCATGCAGGCTTCGTTCATACCATTTAACCCTATGGTGGAGAAATGGTTTTTGAAATACTCTCCGGTTTCCTCCTTAACTCCATCCAGATAGTAACGGGAATAGGGATATAAACCCACATCCATATACTTTTCAAGAACCTTTCTCTTGGTCTCGCATATTTCCTTTGCATACTCCATAAGCTTGCGGGTCTGCTTTTTAAAATCCTCTTTAGTTTTAGATAAATATCCTATCCTGCTCATATTGAGAGTAACAACGTTTATCGACCCGGTTAAGGGATTTGCGCCGAACAATCCTCCGCCCCTTCGTCTGAGTTCCCGGTTGTCTATCCTTAAGCGGCAGCACATGGACCTTACGTCCTCCGGGGACATCTCGGAGTTTACAAAATTTGCGAAATAGGGGGTTCCGAACTTGCCCGTCATCTCCATAAGTATACCGACTATTTCGGAATCCCAGGGAAAGTCCTTTGTGATATTTACGGTAGGTATCGGGAAACTGAAGGTCCTTCCTGCTCCATCCCCCTCCATCATCACTTCACAAAAAGCCCTGTTTAACATATCCATTTCCTTTTGAAATTCACCGTAACACTTATCCATGTTCTTACCGCCTATAATAGCCGGCATATTTTTAACCAAAGTATGCGGCGTTATATCAAGGGTTATATTTGTAAAGGGGGTTTGAAAGCCCACCCGGGTGGGTATATTGAGATTGAAGATAAACCTCTCAATGGATTTCTTCGTATCTTCATAGGTCAGGCCGTCATAATAGATAAAGGGAGCCAAATATGTATCAAAGCTTGATACGGCCTGGGCACCTGCCGCTTCTCCCTGCAGGGTGTATAAAAGGTTCACCAGCTGCCCCAGCGCGGATTCAAAATGCTTTGGAGGATTGGACTCTACCTTGCCCTTTGCTCCCTTGAAACCGCTTCTTAAAAACGCTTCCAGGTCCCATCCGCAGCAATAGGGTGCCAAAATCCCCAGATCATGAATATGGATATCACCGTTTACGTGGGCATCCCTCAGCTCTTTTCTGTATATTTTATTAAGCCAGTATTTCTTGGAAATGCTTTCTACTATATGGTTGTTTAGTCCCTGCAGCGAAAAACCCATATTGGCGTTCTCGTTTACCCTCCAGTCTTCAAGGGATACATACTTATCCACCATGGTTTCGGCATCCATAAAGAGGTTTTTTACATCCCTTAACTCCTCCTGTTTTCTCCTGTATAGAATATAGGCTTTGGCAGTCTTAGCATGACCCTCTTCAATCAACACCTTTTCAACTATATCCTGGATATCTTCCACTGTGGGTATACCGGACCCGTGGGTTTCGGCTACGATATCCGCCACTATCAGCGAAAGGCGTTTTGCCTCTTCCCTGTCGTCTCCTCCCACAGCCTCAACTGCAGCAAATATTGCGTTTTCGATCTTGGTGGTGTCAAAATTTACTATCTCTCCGTTCCGCTTCTGTACTTTGTTTGTCAAAATATTGACCCCCTTTTAAGACTATACTATCTACTCTATTTATTGTATCCTATATGTGTGGATGAATAAATTCACATAAATATCGATATAACCGCTTTGTTTGTCATTTTTCTCTAATTTTCTTCCTCAATTTCCCTAAATCGCAAAATTGATAAAAATACAATATGTTGTATTTGCTATGGCAACGATATAATATATATTGTATGTCAGCTTATATTGGTACAAAAAAAAAGAACCGCGGTATCCCGTATAGGTTACAGAGGTATCCTCCAATTGTTTATCATAGTATATAGTTTAGCACGACGATAAGCAACACTCCCGGGATCCCCAAAAAACCGGCGATAAGTGCGGTAACAGGATTTATCGCTACCTGAAGGCCAAAAAAGCCTCCCACAAGGTTAAGGACCCACAGCATCAACCCACCAATAATACCGTTATAAAGAAGCCGCAGTATAAACTTAAGCGGCATAACCAAAAGCCATCCTACTATATATAACAGCAATAGACCAAAGGCGTAAGCCATAATAACATTTAAATCAAGGCTGATTCCCATTTCTCCACCTCTTTTTGCCGGCAAGTCCAATCATTATACATATATTATATGTGTGCCAATATTATTCATGGTTTTACTAATATATATAATGATTAGCGGCAATCCACCTTGACGCCCTTTTCCTTTGCTTTTTTGAGCAAATACATATACCTCTTCTTTGATGCCTCAATCCTGTAAATCGCATAGTCTACCAACTCGGGCTCACAGACATTTTCAAAAAATTTCTCAGCCTGACACCATTCCTCCATAGCATGCTGTACACAGCGTATCAGTTCCTGGTCCTCTTTATTGACGGTATCGTCCTCGGTGCTGTGAAAGATTTCGCTTACTTTGCCTGTTAGTTTTCCCAGATAAGCTCCAATGGCCTTTTCCATCTTCACGCCCCCAGATTATACAATTTCTAATATCTATATTATTAACAGTTTTTGTCCCCCTATACTCTTTATTTGGGCATTTTTCTTTCGGTTCCCTTATTATGTTATTAAATAATATATGTTATAATAACTTTATCCGTTTTTAAAAATCCTAACTGGAGGTATACAAATGAAAAAACATATTGCTTTGCTGCTACTTATTACATTGATAATTACTCTTCCTGTCGGATGCAAAAAAGACGAGCCTCAGGCTGACCCAGCCCCGGGACAGGAACAATCTGACCAACCGCAGCCGACATTGGTGGAAGAAGAGATACTTCTTTTCTACCCTGACAAGAATAACAACTTCCTTTTGCCCGAATTCAGAAAAGTAATAGTAAAAGAGAATGCCGGGCCTGATGAAATGGTGGAAATAGTTCTTGGAGAACTGATTAAAGGCACTGAAAACGAAATGTTAAGCTCGACAATTCCGGCACATACGGAAGTTTTATCCTTCGGCCTTGACGGCTCCTCCATAACCATTGACTTTTCCGAAGGGTTTATAGTTGACAGCTACAGCAGCAGGGAAAAACTGCTTCAGGTATTTTCAGTTGTCAATACTCTGTCTGAATTGGGTATAGAGGAAATGAACCTGTTTGTCGAAGGGGAGCCCGTATCCGGCCATTATACCTCTCTTGAAGCCGAAATGCCCTTCATCAGAAACGATGAGCTGATCCCAAGCAAATAAAGCAGCCTTCAACGGGACATTTTCACCCGTTACGGCAGGATGTGCCAACGCAGCCCTTCGTCTATCTATATGAAGGGCTGTGTTCATGGTATGCATGAGGTTTATTTTATGTAAACATTATGATAAAATGAATAAAGCCCTTCTCTTTTTCGAAGCATTAATGTACTTATAAATCAGTATCTTTTTATTGGAAGGAATTCGACAACCGGCGTTGAAAGAATTATTCTTAAAGGCTCTAATCCCAATGTGCAAAAGGAGTGTGAATTATGAATTGTTCCAACAAAAGCTCTGAACTACTGGAGAAAAATTTTGAATCCGGTGAGAATATCGACTTAACCAAACTGGATCCCGTTCTTGAGAAATACTCGGGTACTTCCGGCAGTCTTATCACAATACTTCAGAAGGCCCAGGATATATATGGATATCTGCCCCTGGAAGTTCTCCGGCATATAGCCTCAGGAACAGGAGTTAAGCCGGCATCGGTTTACGGAGTGGCAACCTTTTATACACAGTTCCGGCTTAATCCGGTGGGCAAGCATGTAATTTTGCTTTGCCAGGGCACCGCTTGCCATGTTAACGGTTCCGGGAGCATACTGCTGGCGATTAGCGAAGAACTGAAGATAAATAAAGGAGAAACCACCCCCGACGGCATGTTTACCCTTGAAAGCGTAGCCTGTCTCGGCTGTTGCAGCCTTGCCCCGGTAATGATGATAGACGGGGAAACCTATGGAAAGCTTACCCCTGACAAAGCAAGACAGGTTATAAAGGAAATATATCAAAAAGAACAGAATTAGGAGGTGTACCAGTTGAAGATAAGAGTTGGTCTGGGCAGTTGCGGAATAGCTTCGGGAGGGAACAAGGTTCTGGCCGAACTGAAAAAACAGCTTAAGGACAGGAACATCGAAATCAGCGTGGAAAGCACCGGCTGTATAGGGGTATGCTTCCTTGAACCCCTGATAGATATTATAGAAGATGATATGGTTTATACCTACGGTCGGATTACACCGGAAATGGTCGCCGAAATTGTAGAAAGCCATCTGGTAAACGGCAAGCCGGTGGAAAAGTTGCTGGTATATACAAATAAGAACCCCTTGCCGGCTTTGAGCAAGCAAGTCAGGACAGCCCTTCGAAACTGCGGTGTGATAAACCCCGAAAATATAGACGACTATCTCGGCAGAAAAGGTTATGAGGGCATCAAAAAGGCAGTCACATCGATGACTCAAAGGGAAGTTGTAGAGGAGATAAAAATCTCCGGGCTGCGGGGCAGGGGCGGAGCAGGTTTCCCAACCTGGTTCAAATGGAACGCCGCCCTTCAGTCAAACGGAAGTCCCAAATATATAGTATGTAACGCCGACGAGGGTGACCCCGGTGCCTTTATGGACAGAAGCATATTGGAAGGGGACCCCCATTCGCTGATTGAAGGAATGATGATAGCCGGTTATGCTATAGGGGCCAACGAAGGCGTTATATATGTCAGGGCGGAATACCCGCTGGCAATAAAGAGACTGGAAAAGGCCATAAGTCAGGCGGAGTCAAGGGGTATCCTGGGACAGAATATAATGGGCTCGGGCTTTAGCTTCAGCCTGAGAATAAAACAGGGTGCCGGCGCCTTCGTATGCGGGGAAGAAACGGCTTTAATAGCCTCACTTGAAGGCGAAAGGGGAATGCCCCGGCTTAAGCCGCCCTTCCCGGCCCAATCGGGTTTCTGGGGAAAGCCCACCAATATAAACAATGTGGAAACCCTGGCCAATGTACCGTGGATACTTACGGAGGGAGGCCCGGCCTTTAGCGCATTCGGAACGGAAAAAAGCAAGGGTACCAAAGTCTTTGCCCTGGCCGGCAAGATTAAGAACGGCGGCCTGGTGGAAGTACCTATGGGTATACCCTTAAGGGAAGTTATATACGATATAGGCGGCGGAATAAAAAACGACAGGGAATTTAAAGCTGTACAAATGGGAGGCCCGTCAGGGGGCTGTATACCGGCATCCCTCCTGGATACAACCATTGACTATGAATCCATAGTAAAAACTGGCGCCATAATGGGTTCAGGGGGAATGGTGGTAATGGACGATGCCACCTGTATGGTGGATATGGCCCGTTTCTTTCTTGATTTTACCCAGAAGGAATCCTGTGGTAAATGTACCCACTGCCGACTTGGAACAAAGCGTATGCTGGAAATACTGGAACGTATCACAAGGGGCGAAGGGAAGGAAGGGGACATAGAACTCCTCGAGGACCTTGCAGTAAAGGTTAAGGATGGCTCGCTGTGCGGCCTGGGACAAACCGCTCCTAACCCTGTGCTTACAACCATCAGATATTTCAGAGATGAATACGAGGCGCACATAAAGGAAAAAAGATGTCCCGCCAAAAACTGCAAAGCCCTTATTACCTATACCATAGACAGTGAAAAATGTAAAAGATGTGGATTATGCGCCAAAAAGTGCCCCGTATCGGTTATATCAGGGAGCAAAAAAGAACCCTACAGCATAAGTCAGGACGGCTGCATTAAGTGCGGCAACTGTATGGAAGTATGTCCCTTTGATGCTGTAAAGGTTGAATAGGAGTAAAGGAGGTAGTGGCATGTCAAAACTTAAGGTTAATATAAACGGAATAGAAGTATCGGGGTACAAGGGGCAGACAATACTGCAAGTGGCCATGGAAAATGGTATAGAAATACCAAACCTTTGTTATGATAACAGACTTAAAATATACGGTTCCTGCGGACTGTGCGTGGTGGAAGTTGAAGGTGTACCAAAGCTTTTAAGGGCCTGCGCAACCGAAATCTCGGACAATATGGTGGTAAGAACCCGGTCGGACAGGATAGACCAGTCCAGAAAAACAGCCTTGGAGCTTTTATTGTCCAACCATACCGGGGACTGTAAAGCCCCCTGCCAGTTGGCATGTCCGGCGGAAACCGACTGCCAGGGCTATGTAGGGCTTATCGCCAACGGCGAATACCAGGAAGCGGTTGCACTTATCAAGGAAAAACTGCCGCTGCCTGCCAGCATAGGCAGGGTATGCCCGCACCCATGCGAAGAAGCATGCAGGAGAAATCTCGTGGACCAACCGGTAGCGATTGCAGCACTGAAACGGTTTGTCGGAGATATTGTACTTGAAAAGAATTCGGGTATAAAAGCCGGTATCAAAGCTCCCACAGGAAAGAAAATAGCAATAGTGGGCGGCGGTCCTTCGGGGCTGACCTGCGCATATTTTCTAGCCCGGGAAGGCCATAGACCGGTTATATATGAAGCGATGCCAAATGCCGGCGGAATGCTCAGATACGGCATACCGCAGTACCGGCTTCCCAAAGACATCCTGGACATGGAAATTGATATTATAAAACAAGTCGGGGTTGAAATAAAAACCGGGGTAAAAATTGGCAAAGACCTTTCCCTTGATTATCTTAAAGAAAACTACGATGCGGTTTATATAGGCATAGGCGCATGGAAAAGCGCTAGTGTACGCTGTGACGGTGAAGACCTTGAAGGGGTACTGGGAGGCATAGACTTCCTGGTAAACGCAGCCCAGAACAAACCCGTCAGGATAGGAAACAGGGTGGCGGTTATAGGCGGCGGCAACACCGCTATGGACGCTGCCAGAACTGCCGTTAGACTGGGCGCAAAAAAGGTTATGGTGGTATACAGGAGAACGGAGCAGGAAATGCCCGCCGAAGAAATAGAAATCCGGGAAGCCAGGGAGGAGGGCGTTGAATTTAACTTCCTGCTTGCCCCAAACGAAATAATAGGCAGGGACGGCCATGTATCAAAAATGCGCTGTCAGAAAATGAAGATGGGCGAACCGGATGCTTCCGGACGCAGAAGACCTGTCCCCATAGAGGGGGAGGAAATAACCCTTGAGGTGGATACCGTCATAGCCGCCATAGGCCAGAGGGTGGACGCTTCGGGACTTGAAAGAATAGGACTGACCAAAAAGGGTACCATACAGTACGACCAAACCACTTTCCAGACTCCTGTCGAGGGAGTGTTTGCCGGAGGAGATTCCGCGGCGGGTCCCGGAATAGCCATTGAAGCAATAGACCAGGGTAAAAAAGCCGCCGGCGTTATCTCGGGGTACCTGGCAGGAAACATGGTACCGGTAACAGACAAGTTCTATGTGAAACAGGAAGACCTGACGGAAGAGGACTTTAAGGATAAAGAGAGTAAACCGAGGATTGAATTCGAAGTCATGGAACCCGAAGCAAGAAGGGAAAACTTCCTTGAAGTTGCGAAAAGGTATACCGAGGAAGAGGCAAAGACCGAAGCAAAACGATGCCTGGAATGCGGTTGCGGTGATGTTTTTGACTGCAAACTGCTGCTTTATTCCAACCAGTATAATGTGGAAAGCGGGAAATTCAGCGGTGATAAAACCGGAGCCGATCTCGAAGACATGCATCCCTTTATAGACCGCAACCCTGACAAATGCATACTCTGCGGTTTGTGCGTCAGAACCTGCAATGAAATAACAGGCATTACAGCACTGGGTCTTGTGGACAGGGGTTTTGACACCATAGTGAGGCCCGAGTTCGGAATACAGCTTAAGGATACGGATTGTATATCCTGCGGCCAGTGTATCTCGGTATGCCCGGTCGGAGCGCTTCAGGAAAGACTGAGTATAGAAAAGAATGTGCCGGTGGAGCAAAAAACCACCCCGTCAATTTGTTCATACTGCAGCATAGGCTGCAATACCGACCTTGCCACCCGCGGCTCTATGGTCATGAGGTCTCTGCCCAACAGGGAAAGCGCGGTGGATAACGGCCTGCTTTGTGTCAAGGGACGGTTTGGATTTGACTATGTCCAGCGCAAAGACCGGTTAACAAAACCCATGATAAGGGTAAACGGAGCGCTTAAAGAAGTTACCTTTGACGAAGCCTTCACTTACGCTGCAAAACAGCTTAATAATATAAGGTCGCTGTATGGAGATAACAGCATTGCGGTGCTTTCTTCCGCAAGGCTTACCAACGAAGAAAGCTTTGTGATTACTAAACTTGCAGGAGAGACGCTGAACACGGATAACCTGGCGAATTCATCCAACATTAGCGAAACCGGAATAAACGAGGTTTTGGGATATAATGCTTCCTCGAGCACCTTTGATGAACTGGGTTCTACCGGACTGATCCTTTATGTGGGCGGCGAAAGCTACGAAAACCATCCGGTGCTGGGCATGAAACTCCTGGCTGCAACAAAGGCCGGGGCCAAGCTTATAACAGTAAGTCCGGACAGGATTAAGGCGGGAGAATGGGCCAATCTGGAAATATGCGGTCAGGACAGCCTTAACCTGATTAAAGGCATGATTGGGCACGCCATAGCCTCGGGCAGAGTGAATGAAAAACAGATTGAGGCAAAAACAGCCGGATATGCGGAGCTTAAAGCCGCTCTTGCCGGCATGACTCATTCCGAACTTGCGAAAAAAGCCGCAGACTTATACTGCGATGCAAAAAAAGCAATTATAGTTGTGGATGAGTTGACTGTATCCGCAGAAGCTTCCAAGGCCCTTGCCGACCTCGCAGTGATAACCGGTAAAATAGGCTCGCCGCGCAATGGTATAATACTTCTTAAGGCCATGAACAACAGCCAGGGCGCCTGGGACATGGGTATTAAGAAGTCTATCCCGCAGATAGACTGGAAGAGCATAAAGGCTGCGGTAGCCTTTGGTGAAGGCCTGCCCGAAACGGCCTTCAAGAACCTTGAGCTGTTAATATCAACCGACCTCTTTATGTCGGATACAACAGAAAAGGCCGATGTCATATTCCCCGCAGCAAGCTTTGCGGAAAGCTTCGGGACCTATACCAACACTGAAAGAAGAGTACAAAGGTTTGAGGGTCCCTTTGCCCCGAAAACGGGTATGTCCAATCCGGACATTATCGCAGGTCTTGCCAAAGCCCTGGGAGCCAACCTTAACGCCAGCCCGGATGACATCTGGAAAGAGATTAAAGCAAACATCAATGAGTACTCCGACATAGGCATAGGCACAGATACAATTGATAAGGGCGCAGCCTTCTGGTCGCCGGATGGCAGCAGAGTGCTTTATACAAAGGGCTTCGGTTTTGAGGACGGCAAAGCCCGGCTGACGGTCCCCGGAGACGGAAAGGCCTTCAGGCAGGTTAAGACCCTGGACACTATAGAAAAGTACTTTAATGACAGGATGGCCGAGATAGGACTAACCTAGACAAACAATAAAACCCATGCAGGGATCGCACCCCTTGCATGGGTTTTAAAATTCTGACCTGACAAACATTTAAACTTCTCTTCTTCCTTCCATGGCCTTTACCAGCGTAACTTCATCAGCGTATTCCAGGTCACCGCCTACCGGTATCCCGTGGGCAATCCTGGTTGTCTTTATACCAAGGGGCTTTAAAAGCCTTGAAATATACATGGCTGTGGCCTCCCCCTCAATGGTAGGGTTGGTGGCAAGGATAACCTCCTTAACTCCCTCGTCCTGTAACCGGAGCAAAAGTTCCTTTATTCGTATATCCTCCGGGCCTATATCTTCCATCGGCGAGATTGCCCCATGGAGAACATGATAAAGCCCTTTGTATTCCCTCGTCTTTTCCATTGCCACTACATCCCTGGGGTTTTCCATGACACAAAGTATGCTTTTGTCCCTTCTTTCGCTGCTGCATATCCTGCATGGATCGGTATCCGTCATATTGCAGCATACCGAACAATGCTTAATATTTCTCCTGGCAAAAACAATGGACCGGGCAAGGTGCTCAGCCTGCTCAGGCGGCGCCCCCAGTATATGAAAGGCAAGCCTTTGTGCCGTTTTATTCCCAACCCCCGGGAGTCTGGAGAGTTCTTCAATCAGTTTTGCCACCGGTGCTGCATAGTAATCCATAACTTCACCCCTGTTCTAAAGGCCTGGAATATTCAATCCTCCTGTAATCTTGGCCATTTCCTGGGCTACCATATCCTCGGCTTTTCTCAGCGCTTCATTGACTGCCGCGATAATCAAATCCTGCAGCATTTCAACGTCATCGGGGTCCACCGCTTCGGGTTTTATATTAATTTCCTTCAGTTCCTTCTTGCCGGTGACCACAACGGTCACTGCCCCGCCTCCCGCACTGCTTTCCACGGTTCTTTCCTCCAGTTCCGCCTGGAGATTAGCCATGTCCTGCTGCATTTTCTGCACCTGTTTCATCATATTGCCCATATTACCCATGTTACCCATTCCGGGCATTCTGCCCTTAGCCATATACATCCCTCCAATTAATTGTCCTTATCGTCAAGCGCTTCCACCAAGTCACTGCCGAAAATCCCAACGGCTTCCTCATACAAACTGACGGCTTCCTGAGTGTCGCCGCCTTTTGGGCCTTGCTTACTGTCATTGCTCTCAATTTTTATTTCAAATCTTACTCCTGTTGCCGAGAATACAGCATCCGTTAACGCTTTCCTGTTTGTCTCGCTGCTTAATATATCGCGATATATACCATGCAGCGCTTCGCATTCAATGACAAGGGCGGTACCGTTCACATGGACCGGCCTTGAATTCATAAGCAGAGTATAAAGACCCTTTTTGCTTTTCTCAAGACGTTTCAGCACCTTATCCCAGTCCGAAGTTATTTGTTCCAGGGCTATCTCCTTCCGGCTGCTTTGACTATCGGCTGTTTTTTCCTGAGCCTCTTCGCCGGGCTTGGTCTCGTTTTTGGATTCGGGCCTGGTCCCATCTGCTTCACCGGGTTTGCACCGGCTTTCATGACCCGACCTGTTCTCATCCTCCGGCGTCTGTTCCCCGGCACTCCCCCTTTGGGGTTTTTCCCTGTCGTCTGCCGCTATGGGTTCCCGGTCATCCGGAGCCGATGCTTTGCCTTTATCGGGATTGGCCGTTAAAACCTTCTGCTTTGATACGATATCCTCCAGACGGGAAAGCCTGTCGATAAGTCCTTCCAAAGAGGCATCCATAGAAGGCTCGCACATCTTAACAACCGCAACCTCAAGCAGTATTCCCGGATAAGTGCTCCATTTGGCCTTTGCTTCCGCTTCTGACAGTACATTGATTGCCCTTATAAGCGAATTTACCTCCATCCTGTCGGCCATTGCCAAAAGGCCTTGGGTTTTCTCGGCCGACATATCCCTTATCCCGGACGGTGAGACCTTGGCAATAAGTATATCCCTTAAATGGTGTATTATATCCTTAAAAAGCTGGCCAATATCCCTTCCATCCTTTACTGCCATGCTTAACAGCTCTATGCATCCTGCAGCATCTCCGCAGGCAAATCCTTCTGACAGTCCAAAAAGCAGCCTGTCGTGAGTGGTTCCCAGTATGGAAGTCACCCTGTCCAAGGTAAGATCGCCCTGTTCAAAGGTGGAGCACTGGTCCAGAAGGCTTATGGCATCCCTTGCCGCCCCATCGGCGCTGCCAGCTATCAGTTCTATGGCATCCCGGTCTATTTTAATGCCGGCTTTCTCTACTATGTGTCTTAAAAGCTCTGTAATCTCGGAAACCGAAAGTCTTTTAAAATCGAACCTCTGGCACCGGGACAAAACCGTTGCAGGCAGTTTGTGCGGTTCGGTGGTGGCAAGAATGAATATGACATGGGAGGGCGGTTCCTCCAGGGTTTTAAGCAGAGCATTAAAAGCTTCGGCGGTCAGCATATGTACCTCGTCTACTATATACACCCTGTACCTTCCCTCGGCGGGGGGATATTTCACCTTTTCGCGCAAATCCCTTATTTCGTCCACTCCCCTGTTGGAAGCGGCGTCTATTTCGATAATATCCATAAGTTTCCCCGACAATGCCCGCCCGCATATTTCGCAGCTGTTACAGGGGTTTCCGTTTTGAACGTCGGAGCAGTTGACAGCCCTTGCAAAAATCCTTGCCGTAGAGGTTTTTCCGGTACCCCTTGTGCCGGCAAACAGGTATGCATGGGCGACTTTGTCCCCGGTTACCTGGTTTTTAATAGTAGTGGTAATATGCTGCTGCCCCACCACCTGGTCAAAAACCACAGGCCTGTATTGTCTGTACAAAGCGGTATAACCCATATTCCTTCACCCTTTACTTTCGGTTATTGTCTTCAGTTATACTATAGGTCCCCCTGGCCGTTGCAACCATAGTTTGGTCAACAAACATGTCTGCCCTTATGACCGCAGTGGTTTTACCCCTTTTTAACACTTCTCCCCTGCCGGTCACCCTCTGGCCCGCTCTTAAGGGCGCCATATAGTTTATACTCATCTCAATGGTAGGGCCGATAACATCCATGGAATAAAGCGCAGTCCCCATAACCGTATCCGCAAAGGTGGCTGTAATGCCTCCATGACAGATGCCCGATATGTTGAGGTATTTTTCCTTTATCTCCATGACCATTTCCGACCTTCCCCATGCAAGGGAGGTTATCTCCATATCCACCAGCTTCCAGGCAGGTGCTGTCCCCAGCCTTTTATTTAAGCTGTCTACTGTTTTTTTGTCGTAAATCCTGCTCTCTTCCATGCCATCCATCCTTTTGTTGTTTGGTCTGATATAATGATTATACCCTATATAGGACTAAACAAAAAGAAGGAGTGTTAACTCCTTCCCGCTGACAAAAAAATTAGAGGCCGTGCACCTTTCCCCGACCTATTTCCACAGGCGATACCCGGACAGTTAGCTCCAACCAGGCTTCCCTGCGGCACATGGAAGGGTCCACTTACCGCTGCTTCCTTCCGGACCTGACGGGGTTCATGAATTTCCATTGCGCAGGACCCAATCTTCAACGCCACTTATACGGGCCGGCCCCACAGAATATAAGCCTCAGAAAGGAATTCAACCCTGCTATAGCGGATTGCAGGCTACAGGGTGCCGCTACATCCCCGTCTAGCACGGCCAAAATTACAAAAATGGCGGAGAGAGAGGGATTTGAACCCTCGAGACAGGTATCCCCGTCTACCCGCTTTCCAGGCGAGCGCCTTCAGCCAGACTCAGCCATCTCTCCAGGCCAATCTACCCTACAAAAATTCTCTTATTTAGTTTGTCCCGGCGGATGCCGTTTAATTACACAAAACCTCTTGTCAAAAACCCGCCGCAGTTATTAATTTTACATCAGATGCCCGCCGTTGTCAATGCTCATTAAAATGCTATTTTGCCGACAAATTGGCTGGAAAGTGAGATTAATACAACGGCTATATTTACGCAGTTTCTTTTGAAACGCTTTATAATGGGTAATACTATTATAAGTCAAACAAAAATTCCCGGGAGGCTGATGTATGGTTAACAAGAGTATGGAAGACAGAATCAAAAAATTGACCCCTATTCAGTACAAAGTAACCAGGGAAAACGGAACCGAACCTCCCTTTAATAACGAATTCTGGAATCACAAACAGGCAGGCATATACGTGGATGTAATAACCGGCGAACCTCTCTTTTGCTCCCTGGACAAATACGATTCGGGCTGCGGCTGGCCCAGCTTTACAAAACCTATAAGAAATGAACAAATTGTTGAAAAGGCAGACGAAAGTCTTAATATGTCAAGAACCGAGGTCAGAAGCAAAGGAGGGAACTCCCACCTGGGACACGTTTTTACCGACGGTCCGAAGCCATCCGGCCTAAGATACTGCATCAACAGCGCCGCATTAAGGTTTATCCCAGCCGGGGATTTAGAAGAGGAAGGATACGGGGAATACAAAAAACTATTTGATGGTTAAACTATAACAGCCGGATGTTAATACAGGACTGGTTGGGGTAATAATAGAGACAGTAAAACCGAGCTTTATATATCAATGAAAAACAAGGAGACATATGTATCCATAAAACTCCTTGCTTTAATAAATCAAAGGAGGAAACTATTGTGCCGGATTTTGGTAACTCGTTTTCCGGGCTTGCCAGCCCCCGTAAACTGACGGAACAGGAATTGATAAGAGCAGTCAGGTTCATGATAGCGGCGGAATATGAAGCCGTCCAGTTGTATATGCAGTTGGCTGAATCAACCGATAACAGACTGGCAATCGAAGTTTTGAAGGACGTAGCTGACGAAGAAAGGGTTCATGCAGGAGAATTTTTAAGACTGTTGAAAGAATTGGATCCCGATGAAGAAAAATTCTATAATGAGGGCGCGGAAGAAGTAGAAGAAGAAATCGAAGAGTTGAAACACAAATAATCCAAAGCAGAATTTGATATTCCTGCAGATTACAGCATATCGAAATCATTGCAGCAGGTAAATACGGAAAAAAATAGTTTGAGTGAAGAGCTGAAAAAGTGCCGGAACAAATAGTGCAGTGTAAAAAACCTGCAAAAACCAAAAGAACATAAAATGTGACAAGCCCTGTAATCATGCTAATTACAGGGCTTCTTGCGAAGGAAACAGGAGTATGAAGAGGTGCATACGTATAATAAACTTCGTTTTTTTGACAGAAAAAATGATATAATCAGATAAAAGTATTTAAAAGGAATAGCCATATGCTTAAATCAGGATTATACGAACAAGTGATAAATAAAGAACTTGGTAGAGAGCTTGATTCGGTTACGGACAAGTTCAAATCTACTTTACCCATTAATGAAGAAGAAGCATCCAAAATATTAGCAAAATATATTTTTGAGGTTATTGAAAAGGAGCTTCAAAAAGTCAAGGACTGCGGAGGTAATTTGCAAACACAGGTAAACCTTGCCAACAAAATTGTTAGCACAATTGTAAGCAAAACAGATATAGCTACTATAGACGCACTTTCTATTGATGAGCGTGCTGAGCAGCTTCTTGCTTTTTTTGACAAGAAAAATAGTATTTTTGCTATAAATAACAAAACGGAGATCCTCCGCCCGGTAACTTCTATTGCTCAAAGCTCATTATTTACAGGATCAATCCACGAGCCAAGCATGTATTCAGAGCTTAAAAAGGAAACTATATCCTGCGACAAAATCGATATGCTAGTCTCTTTCGTAAAATGGAGTGGCCTACGATTAATTATTGATGAATTGCGCAGCTTTACCCAAAACGGTGGACAGCTGCGCATAATCACAACCTCTTATATGGGTGCAACAGATATAAAGGCTGTTGAAGAACTGCGTAACCTACCGAATACAGAAATTAAGATTTCCTATGATACAAAGCGAACTCGTTTGCATGCAAAGGCTTATGTTTTCTATCGTAATACAGGATTTACAACTGCTTATGTTGGTTCTTCCAACCTTTCCAATGCAGCGATTTCAAGTGGACTTGAATGGAATATAAAGGTGACGGCCAAAGATTTGCCAGATACCATTAAAAAGATCCAAGCAACCTTCGAGAGTTACTGGAATTCTATTGAGTTTGATACATATACAGACAAACAGCAGCATCGTTTAGAGAAGGCACTAAAGGCTGAAAAGTACCTGGACAGCAAATGCAACCTGCCCTATGCTTTTGATATTATTCCCTATCCTTATCAGCAGGAGATTTTAGATAAGTTAAAAGCGGAACGTGAGGTGCGTGGTTACTATCGCAACCTTATTGTAGCTGCAACCGGTACTGGGAAAACGGTGATATCCGCCTTTGATTATCTGGCCTCTTGCAGGAAAAACAAAGGCACACCCAACCGCTTATTGTTCGTGGCACATAGAGAGGAGATTTTAAAGCAGAGCATAGCCTGTTTCCGAGGGATATTAAAGGATGCAAACTTCGGTGACATGTTTGTAGGCAGTTATAAACCGAGCAGTCTTGACCATCTGTTTGTTTCTGTACAGACCTTCAATTCACAGGAACTACACACCATAACAACACCGGATTTCTACGATTACATAATCATTGACGAGTTTCACCATGCCGCTGCCCCAACCTATCAGAAGCTGTTGTCATACTATAAGCCAAAGCTTTTGCTAGGATTAACTGCAACCCCTGAGCGTATGGACGGTAAAAATGTGCTGAATTATTTTGATAACCGTATCGCGGCAGAAATCCGTCTGCCGGAGGCTATTGACCGTAAATTGCTTTGTCCTTTCCAATATTTTGGGGTAACCGATACGGTTGATTTGGACAGCTTAAAATGGGCACGGGGCGGCTACGATAAAGCTGAACTCTCTAATATATATACCTTCAACCAGGCGGTAGCCAATAAGCGTGCCAATATGATTATTCAATCTGTTTTGAAATATGTCACAGATATTAACGATGTGAAAGGTCTTGGCTTCTGTGTATCTATTGACCATGCTAAGTTTATGTCTGACTGCTTTAACGCACACGGGATCCCGTCTATATTTCTTACCAGTCAATCTGGAGATGAAGAAAGAAGTACAGTCAAACAGAAGCTTGCAAGCGGCAAGGTACGTTTCGTTTTCGTCGTGAATATATACAATGAAGGCGTCGACATCCCAGAAATTAACACGATACTTTTTTTGCGTCCCACCGAAAGCTTGACGGTGTTTCTTCAACAACTGGGCCGTGGCTTACGTATTGCAGAGAACAAAGAATGTCTAACCGTACTTGATTTTATCGGGCAGGCCAATAAAAAATATAGCTTTGAGGATAGATTCGCAGCACTATTAAGCAATGCAGCACAAAACATACAGAGTGAAATCAAAGAGGGGTTTAACTCTGTGCCAAAAGGATGCTATATTCAGCTTGAGCGAAAAGCAAAAGAGCATATATTAGATAATATCCGCAGTTCCTTTGGTGTAAAATCGGGCCTTATTTCACGTATTGCTACCTTTGAAGAGGATGCCGGAGAAACGCTCACATTAGAAACCTTCGCAGATTACTATCATCTTGATGTTCGCAATATCTATATCCGCGACAACTTCTCACGTCTTTGTGTGTTAGCAGGCATCAAGGATAATTTTGATGAACCACTTGAACGGTTGTTAAGCAAGGCATTTAAACGTATGTGCACCATTGATTCCCGCAAGTGGATTAAGTTTCTGCTTGAAGTGCTGCCCAAAGCGAATAGTTTAAATATGAGATGTCTTTCTAATGAGGAGAAACGGATGCTGCAAATGTTCCATTTTACTGTATGGCAGAAATCAACTGATGATTGCGGCTTTGATTCCTTAAAAGATGGCCTCCTACAAATCCAAAACAACCCTGTGATGTTAGCAGAATTGATAGAACTACTGCAGTACAACTACAATCATATTGACTTCATTGATGAACCGGTAAACCTAGGCTTCGACTGTCCATTAGATTTACATTGCACCTACACCCGAGATCAAATTCTCGTAGCAATGGATTTTATGAAGCCGTCAACGGTCCGCGAGGGTGTTAAGTTCCTTCCCGAAAAGTATACAGACGTTTTCTTTGTAACACTCAATAAGTCGAACAAGGACTATTCGCCAACGACCATGTATAATGACTATTCCATCAATGAGACCTTGTTCCACTGGCAAAGCCAGAGCACGACCTCGGAAGAATCCAGAACAGGACAACGATATATTAATCACAAAAAGCAAGGTGTCCGAGTGCTGTTGTTTGTACGGGAATATAAATCTAATATTGCAGGAGCGGCACCCTATACCTTTTTAGGTCTAGCCGATTATGTAAAACACGCAGGATCAAGACCGATGAATATTACGTGGAAACTGCATAAGCCAATTCCGGCAAAATACTTGAAAAAGACAAATAAGTTGGTGGTTGGATAGATACTATAAATGGCACCCAGTGAAAAAATCAACCTGTATACTATTGGTGGATACAAAGAAGGAATTACAATTAATATTGGGATAGACTATGTTATTTTCAAGACTAATTACCAATACACCGATAGAAAAATTGTTTTTATTATATCCAACACAAAATGTATATGGGTAGAATTAAAAATGGTCTCAGATAAACATATTAAATGGGTATTAAACCGTAAACTGATAAGCTAGTTTTCTCATGGCTGATAAAAAAGCTACCAGTTTGGAGGTGAAAAAATGAATAACCATTTATCTTTATTTGAAGGCATTGATCAAAACGAACCACAAACATTATTTAACTCTACAGCTAGTAGAAAACATTCTAAAATTGATGTCGTCCAAATGGAATACATAGGTGCCGAAACTCTCAGTTGGAAAGAATTGTTCGATGGTTTTAATATTTTATATGCGATTACCTATTCCTCAGGTATTGGATTTATCTGTGAACTCCTCAAGCAGTTTCAGTTCGCCGAGATTATTTTTGGCTGCAATGAAGTAATTTCCTATAGCTTGCAGGAAATTATGGCTTATCAATTAAAAACCATAGAACGTATCAGAGAAGCCGCAAATAAAACCAAGGTAGATTTACTGTCAAGGATTGATGATGACACACTACATCTGATGGTAGCGCGCCAAAAACTGTCCCATGAAAAAATATATCTTTTAGAGGCTAATGATGGACGCAAGCGAGTAATAATGGGATCTGCTAATATGTCATACTCCGCTTTTTCAGGAAAACAAAGAGAAAACATCTGTTATCTTGATGGTGAAAAAGCATTTGAATGGTATAAAAACAGCTTTGATGAGCTGAAAATTCAATGCTCGGATGAAATTTCAACGTCTGCATTATCAACTGCAGATGATATCGAAAATCTGGAAAAAATTCCGATTATGTATACGGCTAAAGTGAAAAAGGCATTGGTAGTGGAACCTGTTCCGGAACTGAAGGACGAGGTACGTTTTGTATTGGATGTAAAAAACTTATCAGGCAAGTTCACTCCCTTTATGCCTAAGGCGGATAAGAAAGGGAAAATTCTTTTGTCACCCGAAACGACTATCCAAACACGTCGTCGGATTGTTGACGCTGCCGTTCAGGAACGTGAACTGCGCAGTGAATACCCACAATTGGTGGTGGATGTCCAAAACGATGCAGTGACATTGAATGACAAGCCTTTGGATTTATACCCAGCTAAGCAAGAAATCCAAAATGATGTTTCGCTATTTATTGAATATATGGCAGGATATGAGAAGTTCCATGGAGACATTAGCGGTATGCAGATGAAATATTTTGCCTTTGCCAACTGGTTTTTTACAACGCCCTTGATGGCGATTATGCGTAATATCGCAGTAAAGTATAATCAAAACCTGTTGCCGTATCCGGTTTTCGGGCTTGTATATGGGCAGAGCAAAGCAGGAAAAACCAGTTTCTTGGAGACACTGTTAAAGATGATGATAGGCCAAAAAACGAAAATTTCTGCACCAGAGTTTACAAGGTCAAATATAGAAAACCTGAAACGTACTGTCAAAGGTGCACCAATTATTGTTGATGACCTGACACAAACACGGTTCAGCCAACACGCCATCGAAACCATTAAAAACGACGATTTTGGTGTAGTAGACAATTTGCTGAACTATCCTGCTGTTGTCATCAGTGCTAACGAGGACGTGAAAGCAGTTACAGCAGAGGTTATTAGAAGAACGGTAATTTGTCGTATACAAGCAGGGCTAACCAATACCGAACTTATGAGGACAAACGTTGTGCGACGAGTTCAAAAAAACATAGGAACAGCCTTTTATCGCGAGTATTTGCGGCGTATGCTTGAATGCATTCCTGAACTGTTAAATGAACTGAAAGATGACGAGCAAGCAGGCGCACCAGATATACTAAAGTTATCTTCAGAAATAATCAATAAAGTCATTAAAGAACATTATGCGGAACAATTGCCTTATTATGTACGTACTTTGACTTTGGAGGACTATTTCAGTGAAAAAGTCACAGGAGCTTATGCAATTAAAACCATCCAAAATGCTTGGCAGATTAATAAAAAAGCTTTTGTTGTGGACAAAAAACATCGGCAACTCCGATACAACGCGGGACAAACCTGGGAAGCAGCCAGGATTCTGAAAGAACTCCCTGAGGATATAGAAGCGTACAAGTCCAGAGAATGGATTATTATGGATTTAGATAAAGCATGTGAGTTCTTTGAAGTAGATTTTAAAAAGCATATCCTATTTAATTTGCTAAAAGGATGATTGTACCAAAAGAAAAAGAGCAAGTTGTTTATGTAAAATTAAATCTCACTAATTGTGCAAGGGCTCACATGATTTACTCAAGAAGCCCTTGCACGCTTTACATTTACAATGTAGAAAATATGAAATTACTTTCTAGTCAGCTTTAATATGCTTTATGATTTCCCGTGTCATTTCCCTGGTTCCAACCAAATCCATCCCCCTGCTCATTATGTCGGGTGTACGATAGTTTTCCCCCAGAGCAGAAACAACCGCATTATCTATGGCATTTGCTTCTTCAACCAGGTCAAAGGAATATTTGAGCATCATTGATGCAGAGAGTATACCTGCGATAGGATTTGCCCGGTTTTGTCCTGCAATATCCGGAGCCGAGCCGTGGACAGGCTCATACATCCCGAAGCTCCCGCTTCCCAGGCTTGCAGAAGGCAGCATGCCTATTGACCCGGTAATCATACCGGCTTCATCGGATAGTATATCGCCAAACATATTGCCGGTAACCAATACATCAAATTGACCCGGATTTCCTATAAGCTGCATGGAAGCATTATCAATATACATGTGGTTTAAGGCCACACGGGGATAATCCTTCGCCGTTTCCTCAACAACAGCGCGCCACAGCCTTGAGCTTTCCAATACATTTGCTTTATCCACGCTGGTTACCCTGTTGCTTCTTTTTTGCGCTATTTCAAAGGCTGTCCTTGCTATTCTTCTTACTTCCATCTCACTGTAGGATTCCACGTCGTAGGCCTCTTCGCCCATATTGCCGGTCTTTCTGCCCTTTTCTCCAAAATAAATTCCGCCCGTCAGCTCCCGTACCACGCAAATATCAATACCGCTTCCAATGATTTCATCCTTTAAGGGACACGCATTCTTTAATGCGCCAAATAAATAGGCAGGCCGGATATTGGCAAACAAGTCAAGTTCCTTTCTCAGGTTTAACAGGGCCTTTTCAGGCCGTTTGTCCACAGGATAGTGGTCCCATTTGGGGCCTCCTACAGCTCCCAATAATACGGAATCACTCTTTTTGCATATATCCAAGGTTTCAGCAGGAAGAGGAGTCCCCTTCATATCAATGGCGCAACCGCCGGCTAAGGTTTTGATAAAGTTAAACCTGTGATTAAATTTCCTTCCCGTTTCTTCCAGCACCTTCAGGGCCTGCCCTGTAACCTCAGGGCCTATCCCGTCGCCCGGTATGACTGCAATGTAAAAATCCATTTTTATGCCACCTTTGTTATTTTGAATTTAATTTTAGCTTTACCCTGTTCACCAATCCCCCTGCTGTAATCATTTCCTGCATAAAGTCCGGCAAGCGCTGTGCATAATAGGTTTGGTTTTTGGTAACATTTTTTATAATGCCCCCTGATATATCAATGGTTAACTCATCGCCATAATCAATATTTTGTGCCGCTTCCCCGCATTCCAATATGGGCAGACCAATATTGAAAGCATTTCTGTAAAAAATCCTGGCAAAGTTATTGGCTATGACACAGGAAATACCTGCTGCTTTTATGGCAATAGGAGCATGCTCCCTGGATGAGCCGCATCCAAAATTACTGCCTGCTACTATAAAATCACCCGGCTTTACATTACTGGCAAAGCGCTCGTCGATATCCTCCATACAGTGCTTCGCCAGTTCTTTTTGCTCGGAGGTGTTTAAATACCTGGCCGGTATGATTACATCAGTATCTACGTTATCGCCATACTTAAACGTTGTTCCTTTCATTTCCATATTATTCGCTCCTTTCTGTATCTTCCGGATTAGCAATTCTGCCGGCTATGGCAGTTGCAGCCGCAACCGCAGGGCTGCCAAGATAAATCTCGGATTCCGGATGCCCCATCCTGCCAACAAAATTACGGTTTGTTGTCGCAAGGACTTTTTCTCCCTTTGCCAGAATACCCATATGCCCTCCCAAGCACGGGCCGCAGGTAGGAGTGCTGACAACTGCACCTGCTTGGATAAAGATTTCTATCCATCCCTCTTTAAGGGCGGTTAAGTAAATTTTTTGGGTGGCGGGGAAAATAATAAGGCGCATGCCCTTGGCAACTTTATTGCCCTTCAGTATTTGGGCCGCTATCCTCATGTCTTCTGTCCTGCCGTTTGTACAGGACCCGATAACCACCTGGTCAATCCTTATATCCTCAATCTCATCTATGGCCTTTGTATTTTCAGGCAGGTGCGGGAAAGCAACGGTAGGCCGAATGGTGCTTAAATCTATATGATAGCTTTTTTGGTATTTGGCATCTTTATCTGCCCTGAAAGCCGCATATTCCTTCGCGGCATGCTGTTCCATATATCTGACAGTTATGTCATCTACCGGGAAAATCCCGTTCTTTGCGCCTGCTTCAACCGCCATATTGGATATTGTAAAGCGGTCATCCATGGACAGATGCGAAATACCCTCTCCTGTAAATTCCATGGACTGATACCGGGCACCATCTACTCCGATCATCCCTATTATGTGAAGAATTATATCCTTACCGCCAACCCATTCTCGGGGCTTTCCGGTTAAATGGAACCTTATGGCTGATGGAACCTTAAGCCAGCAGGTACCGGCAGCCATACCTGCCGCCATGTCTGTACTGCCGACTCCGGTGGAAAATGCCCCAAGGGCGCCATAGGTACAGGTGTGTGAATCCGCTCCAATAACCACATCCCCTGCTGTTACAAGCCCTTTTTCGGGTAAAAGAGCGTGTTCTATTCCCATTTCTCCAATTTCGAAATAGTTTTCAATTCCCATTTTACAAGCAAAATCACGGACTATTCTACATTGTTCTGCAGATTTAATATCCTTATTGGGTGTAAAGTGGTCGGGCACTATTGCTATTTTTTGTCTGTCAAAAACCTTCTTTGCACCCATTTTATAAAATTCATTAGCCGCTACCGGTGTCGTAATATCATTCCCCAGCACCATGTCCAATCTAACCTCTACAAACTGACCAGGCCTTACTTCTTCCAGATCGGTGTGGGCAGCCAGTATTTTTTGCGTCATGGTCATTCCCATTTCAAGTCCTCCTTAATTAAATTTTTCTAAGATATGTTTTTTTCATCTGTGCATTGGGCCAATTCAAATGCAATTTTGTTCACCGCATTGATATAGGCTTTTATGCTGGCTTCGATTATATCGGTGCTAAGGCCTTTCCCGGTATATACTCTTTGGTTATAACCAATCTTTACTACCGCTTTTCCCTGGGCATCCTGTCCCTCGGTTACAGCCCGGATACTATAGTTTTCCAGCGCTACTTCCTTTCCTGTAATTTTATTGATGGATTTAAAGGACGCATCTACCGGACCATGGCCAATAGCGACTTCTTCTATATTGCGACCGTTGATTGTCAGGGTTACCGATGCCGTTGCAGAGATTGAATTCCCAATATTGATTACATATTCTTTCAATTTATAGACCTGGGGTATTTGTTCATAATGTTTGGACAATACTATGGCCTCAATGTCTTCATCGTATATTACTTTCTTTTTGTCAGCCAACTCTTTAAACTGGTTGAAGGAGTTTTCCAATTCTTTACCATTCAAATTATAGCCTAAGGTTTTCAGGCGCTGTTCAAAGGCATGGCGTCCGGAATGTTTACCGAGAACCATTCTGTTTTCATTAAGCCCTACCGATTCCGGGGTAATAATTTCATAGGTGCTTCTCTCACTTAAAACACCATGCTGATGTATACCGGCTTCATGGGCAAAGGCATTTGAGCCTACTATTGCTTTATTGGGCTGGACCGGTACTCCGGTAATACTGGTAAGCAAATTGCTGGAACGCATAATTTTAGTCGTGTCAATATTGCACAGCAAATCAAAATAATCCTTTCTGGTGCAAATGCCCATTACGATTTCCTCAAGGGCAGCATTGCCTGCCCTTTCCCCAATACCGTTTATTGTACATTCAATCTGGTCGGCCCCTGCCGTTACTGCTGCCATAGTATTCGCCACAGCCAGACCGAGGTCATTATGACAATGGACTGATATATCCGCTTTGTCGATATTCATTACATTTTCCTTTATACTTCTTATCAAGGCATAAAATTCATTTGGGATTGAATACCCTACCGTGTCAGGGATATTGATTACTGTGGCCCCTGCATCAATCACCTGTTGAAATAACCTGGCCAGAAACTCAGGATTGCTTCTGGTAGCATCCTCGGCAGAAAACTCAATTTCCTCGCAATATTTTTTTGCGTATCTGACCATATCCACTGCCCTTTGCATTACCTCATCGGGCGTCATCTTCAATTTATACTTCATATGGATATCAGAAGTGGCAATAAATGTATGTATCCTGGGCCTTGCCGCATGCCTGACTGCCTCCCAGGCATAGTCAATATCCTTTGGCGTTGTCCGTGCCAGGCTTGCAACCGAACAATTCCTTATATTTTTCGCAATTTCGGATACCGCCTTAAAGTCCCCCGGCGACGCAATGGCAAATCCCGCTTCAATAACGTCTACCTTCAATAGCTCCAATTGCCTGGCCATTTTTATCTTTTCCTGTAAATTCATGCTGCACCCCGGAGATTGTTCTCCGTCTCGCAGGGTTGTGTCAAAAATCTTCACCTGTCTTGCCATTTTAATTACCTCCTTTTAAATTTATAAAAAAAATAAACCCCCGTCCTTAATATAAGGACGAGAGTATATCCCGCGGTACCACCTTTATTGCTTTTCAATAAAAAAGCCACTTTAATCAGGTTCCATCAAACCTTCAGCCTGTAACGGGGCTATACGTTGCCTCCTACTCAAAAGCTTCAGAGGCACTTTTCAGGAGTGAGTAATATTTTAACAGCAGTATCGGTTTGCATCGGCCACCGACTTTCTGAAACCGCTTCTTCATAAAATATGCTCTCCATCATAAACTTTCTTCTATTTGATTTTTATATATTGTTTTGTATATTAACAGGTAGTAAATGTTATGTCAAGCCTTTTTCGAAAATTATTGTGCAAACAATGCCTACTTTCTATAAGTGATAAAGGTTTTATACATTATCCATATATAACTGGCTATCGCCACTGTCCACACAACGGAAATATACTTCCCGAAAAACTCCGTAAAGTAAACCCCGACAATTATTCCTATCGTCATAAGGCTGGTCTTGAAAAACGTATAATCCCAGACATTATATTGTTTGCCGGCCTCCAACAGGCTGTTTATTAACTTTCTCATGTTAACGCCTCCCTGTTTTTCTGTTTAAGTTAGAAGAATGCAGCTGCCAACCAAATCAAATTCCCAAATCTAATAAGCTTTAATCAACGGCTGCCTGGCAAGTCTTTGTGAAATATACCTTTGGTCTATGCCTACAATACCCTTTATCGGCTTCTCAATCAAGTCCTATATTTTGGGTTGAAAGTTTATGATAAACCGCCGGCCTTTTATGGACGCCCATTTCGGATTACCTGGCCATTGTCGAATGCCAGCGTATTGCCCGGCCATAACAGAAGCATCAGGATATGCTTGAAGCATATATGGTCAGAAAACAAAACAGCGACTTGGCGTTTGATTCCATGTCGCTGCGAAAAGCCTGGCGGAGAGGGTGGGATTCGAACCCACGGTACGCTTCCACGTACACTCGATTTCGAGTCGAGCGCCTTCGACCAGCTCAGCCACCTCTCCATGTATTATCTTTTCTCCCGGAAAAACTGCCTTAGCAGCTCGGAACATTCTTCCTGCATGACCCCGTAAACAACCCTGGCCCTATGGTTTAGCCTTTTATCCCGGACTATATTGTACACAGACCCGGCGGCCCCGGCATTAAAGTCAAAAGCTCCTATAACTACGGTATCCAGCCTTGCCTGGACTATGGCCCCGGCACACATTGGACAGGGCTCCAGCGTAACTAACATCGTGCAACCTTCCAGTCTCCAGCCTCCAAGCCTGCGGCAGGCTTCGCCGATGGCAAGAATTTCGGCATGTGCTGTTGCGTCCTTAAGGGTCTCGGTGAGGTTATGGGCACTTGAAAGAACTTCCTGCCCCCTTACAATTACAGCTCCCACCGGCACTTCTCCTTTCCCGAATGCGGTGCGAGCCTCCTGCAAAGCTAACTTCATATGCTTTGTATGCATATTGCCAATACTCCCCTCGGGGGAAATATAAAACTGGTGCGCATGGAGGGATTCGAACCCCCGGCCTACGGTTTAGGAAACCGCCGCTCTATCCTACTGAGCTACATGCGCAAAGGGATACAGTAGATATAATACAACGAAAGTTGTGTTTTGTCAAGAATCTAATATTAGGCGGCAGCGCAAGAATATGCATGCCAACTCTGCTTTGTACAGTTTTTGAAACGTCTGGTTTTCGTCCTGTTCCCTTTTTATTATAATCAATATTTCGCCTTTTAACCGGACACGTATATAATGGTTTTTTGGTTTTCTGCCCTGCCTTAAAAAAGGCAGTCTTGTTTAAGCTGCGGCTCGGGGCTATACTAATAAGAGAATGGTAAAAAATATACACAGAAAGGAAGCCTGCCAATGTTAATTCGTCCTGTAAAAGCCGACAACAAAAAATTTCTCACACCGGTTAAAAAAGCAATGCAGAAATACCGGATGCTTGAAGCAGGAGACCGTATCGCTGTGGGACTTTCGGGCGGAAAGGACAGTTCAACCCTTTTCTATATATTGACTCTTTTGCAAAAACAGCTTCCCTTTGAATTTGAATTGGTTCCGATAACCTTAACCCTCGGTTTTGACAATATGGACGTATCATCCCTGGAGAACTATATCAAAGGCTTGGGCAGCCGGCTTCATGTTAAGGCCACCCAAATAGGAAAAATCGTATTCGATGTAAGGAAGGAGAAAAACCCCTGTTCGTTGTGCGCCAATTTACGAAGGGGCGCCCTTTATAACACAGCCAAATCCCTGGGGTGTAACAAGGCTGCACTGGGACATCATCTGGATGACGCCATCGAGACCCTGCTGATGAATCTTGTTTTTAACGGCAGACTGGGAGTTTTTCTTCCAAAGAGCTATCTGGACAGAAGAGATATAACGGTAATCAGGCCTATGATATTCCTGGAAGAGAAAACTATAGAAAACATAGTTAGAGCAAGGGGCATCCCTGTCATAGAAAATACCTGTCCTGCAAACAAAAACACAAAGCGGGAAGAGATGAAGGAACTGGTGGGAGAACTGAAACTGCGCTATCCTGATATACGGTACAAAATCCTTCACGCCATACAAAATATAAACCCGGAGGATTTTTGGAACCAAGGGCTGTAATACCTCAAATCTTAACTTTCTTATCCTGCCGCCGTTAACGGGTTTTTGCGCCCCTGTTCTTTGCCCCATGCAGAAACCATCTGTAAACTATATATGAAGACAAAAGACCCAGCCCAATACCCCCCAGTATATCGGTGGGATAGTGCACCAGCAGATACAACCGGGAAAATGCGATGGAACAGGCAACAAACAATACAAAGCCCTTTATAAGTTTACTGTCCACCGTTCTGAATATGATCCCTGCAGCGGCAAAGGATGAGGTGGTATGCCCCGAGGGAAACGAGTACCGCGTCAGTGGTGTTCTAATCAACAGCTGAAAGTGTGGAGCATTTACGAAGGGCCTCATCCTTTGAAAAATATTTTTGAGCAGCAGTTCACCCATCACTGCGCCTAACATAAGAGCACATATTACCATGAAACCGGCCTGTCTGTATCTTCTGCCGGCCATCAGCAGCACGGCAATGCCAATCCATATAAGTCCCCCGTTTCCCAGCCGTGAAACAAAGGGCATTACCTTGTCGAGCAGGGAGCTTTGCATACTCCCATGTACAAATTCTATTATCCTCATGTCCAGGCCCATACGGGTATATCTCCTTTGTTTAATGCAATATACTCTCTTTTCTTCAGTCTTCATATTATATTAGCAGTATATTTTAGTCAACATTTCTGTCTTATAAGCTCTGGAGGACAGCGGTTCAAAGGAAAAGAGTGTCAAAAAACGCCCCAGCCCCCTGGAGATTGTTTCCTTCAAGGGGGCTGATTGTTATATAACACAGGTTTACATCTCATACAAAATACGGTCGGCGATTAAGGATTGGTAATTCCCTTAATGCATCGGGTTAAACCTTCTGGTATTCCCTTTTCTTTTTGTTATACGGCTTGTTGCCTTTGTAGTTATACTTATTATACTGCCCGGACGACTGCTTGCGTTTATTCTTGCCCTTGCTTTTAGACCGCTGTGGCCTCTCTTCGGTCAAAGTCACCGGAGTTGTATCCATTTCCTTTGTAAGCAGCTTCAGAGCAGCCGATAACAGTGTAACGGAATCTGTTGTGTCCAGCATTCCCTCTGCCAGTTCCTTGTACATGCCGACATCCTCTTCCGCAACCACCTTCATCAACCTGTCTATTGTCAGCTGCTGCTGGCCTTCTATAGCTTCGTTGACCGTAGGAATAGGTTTGCGGATAATTCTCCTGTTAATAATACGTTCAATCTGCTTTAGTTGACCCAGTTCCCTGGGAGTTACAAAGGTCATGGCTATTCCGGTCTTGCCCGCCCTTCCGGTACGGCCTATTCTATGGACATAGCCCTCCGGGTCCTGGGGAATGTCGAAATTGTAAACATGTGTAACACCGCTTATATCAAGGCCTCTCGCAGCTACATCGGTGGCTACGAGTATATCAATAGTCCCTTCCCTGAAACGGTGCATTACCGTATTACGTTTGGCCTGGGTCAGGTCGCTGTGAATCCCTTCCGCCAAATATCCTCTTTTGCACAGTGCTTCAAAGACCTCGTCCACCCGCCTCTTGGTTCTGGCAAATACTATGCACAGCTCGGGCGACTGGATATCAAGCAGCCTGCACAATACATCGAACTTCTGCCTGTCCTGAGCTTCTATATAATACTGCTCGGTGCTTGGAAGCGTTGCTTCCTTTGCTTTTGTTCTTATAAGTTCGGGATGGTTCATAAACCGCTCGGCCAATCGCTGTATCGGGGTTGGCATGGTAGCCGAAAAGAGCATTGTCTGACATTCATTGGGCACCTGCTCCAATATAGTCTCAATATCTTCTATAAAACCCATATTCAGCATTTCATCGGCTTCGTCCAGAACCACCATTGTGACCTGCTGCAGCCTGATGGTCTTTCTTCTCATATGGTCCATCAGCCGTCCGGGAGTCCCTACTATTATCTGGGGTTTATTGCCCAGCGACTTTATCTGGCGTTTAATGTCCTGACCTCCATATATGGGCAGGGCGCGTATCCCTTTAAACTGACCAATCCTGTTTATCTCTTCCGCTACCTGAACAGCCAGTTCTCTGGTAGGGGTAATAACAAGGCCTTCGATTTTTCTTGACCCTGAATCTATTCTTTCTATCAACGGAATGCCGAAGGCTGCGGTTTTACCCGTACCCGTTTGGGCCTGTCCTATAACATCCCGACCATCCATCAGCAGGGGAATAGTCTTCTGCTGAATGGGAGTTGCTTCTTCAAATCCCATGTTATCTGTTGCCCGAATTATGGGATGACTTAATCCCATCTCGTAAAAAGTTGCCATTATTAATATTTCTCCTTTTTGCTTTCTTAATTTTAGTTTGTTTTTCTTTTTTTTCTTTTTTTGCTCCAACATTGAATATGGGCATTTCCTGTATCACAGAAATGCCCATTCCTCAATACTTTTTAGTTCCTTACAGGCGCACTACGTTAGCTGCCTGGGGACCACGGTTGCCTTCGACTACGTCAAACTCAACGCTTTGGCCTTCTTCGAGGGTCTTAAACCCTTCATCCTGTATAGCGGAAAAGTGTACGAAAACGTCTCCGCCATCATTGGATTCGATAAAACCAAAACCTTTCTCGGCATTGAACCATTTTACTTTACCCTGCATTTATTGGGCCTCCTTTTTAATTTAATACATCAAAAAGCGGAATAACCCTAAGCACCTTTTAATCCTTACTGTGTCCAGAGGCCTAAAGATAATCTCAGTTTTTCACGGCTTTTTAACACTAAATGTAATACTACCATACATATTTCACCATTGCAAGCATTATATATTTTACCCGACAATACGCGACCTTATTCCATCAGAAATTTTTTACAGTTTGAGTTTGGACAGTGCATCCGCCAGGGCTGAATTTATCCGGGGCTCTTTTTGCTTTTTTTGCTGATTCAGAAATTTTTGTGCTTCTTTTTTTGAAACCTTGCTGCTGTCGTTTCCCTTTCTCTTCTTAAATGCGGAGAATTTTTCCCTGTAGCCGCAGCCGCATACGAATATCTGTCCCTCCCCTTCCCCGCGCAGTTCTAGTTTCTTATGGCAATTCGGGCATCTTGCATTGGTGGTCCTCGCAATACCTGTTCTGTATCCGCATTCCCTGTCCTGGCACACCAGCATCCTGCCCTTTTTACCGTTTACCTCCAGCATATACTTGCCGCATTCGGGGCATTTGTTTCCCGTTATATTATCGTGTCTGAATACCTCCTGGCTGCTTTTGATTTGCTGCACCACCGTTTTGGCATAACCCTTCATTTCGTCTACAAAGGCGTTCTTATTGATAGAACCCTTGGAAATCGCCCCAAGTTTCTGCTCCCATTCGGCGGTCAGCGCAGGGGATTTCAATTCCTCCGGGACCAGCTCCAGCAGTTGCTTTCCCTTAGATGTTATATGGATATCTTTGCCCTTCTTCTCGATAAGAAAACTGCTGTACAGCTTTTCTATAATATCCGCCCTGGTAGCTACAGTTCCAATCCCCCCGGCTTCCCCGATGGTCTTTATCAAACTTTTGCTCTCGCCTGCCATATATTTGACCGGGTTTTCCATAGCCGAAAGCAGTGTCCCTTCATTGAACAGAGACGGCGGCTTGGTCCTGCCTTCGGTCTTTTCAAATTTCAATATCTTTATTATGTCGCCTTTGTTAATATCGGGCAGAATTTGTTCCGAAATTTCCCTGTCGGTATCCTCTTCTTCGAAATCGTTTTGATAGACTTCCTTCCAGCCATGCCTGGTGATAATCTTACCCCGGGCGGCCAAAAGCTGGTCCCCGATCTGGGCCTTTATTGTTGTCTGCTGGTATTCAAAGGGGGGATACAAACACGCCAGAAACCGTTTTGCCACCAAATCGTATATCTTTCTTTCCCTGTCATTAAGCTCATCCAGATAGACGGGCTGCTCGGTGGGAATAATGGCATGATGGTCCGAAACCCTGTTGTTGTCAACAAAGTGCATTTTTTTGGTAACGGGAAATTTAAGTGCCTTTGCAGCCGCTTTTGAGTAGGCGCCCACTCCGCAGGCCTTTATCCTGTCCCTTAGAGTATCCACAATATCTGTGGTAATATATCTGGAATCCGTCCTGGGGTAAGTCAGCACCTTATGACGTTCATACAGCCCCTGCATTATAGAAAGGGTCTCCTTTGCCGAGTAGCCGAAAATTCTGTTTGCATCACGCTGCAGCTCTGTCAGGTCATAAAGCGGCGGAGCAAAACTTCTCTTCAGTACCCTGTCCACCTGCATTACCCTGGCTTCTTTTCTTTGCATACGTTCAAAGGCCTTGTCCCTGCTGTCTCTGTCAAAGGTTCTGAAACTGTTAGAGCCGCCATCCTGCCAGGTCAGCTTTAATTTGTCCGCAGCAGCTGTTATACCGTAAAAGGGTCTGGGTACGAAATTTTGAATTTCCTGCTCCCGTTTGGCAATAATGGCCAGAGTGGGCGTCTGCACCCTTCCGCAGGAAAGCTGAGCATTGTATTTACAGGTTAACGCGCGGGTGGCGTTAATACCCACAAGCCAGTCTGCCTCAGCCCTGGCGACAGCGGAGGCATAAAGGTTTTCATAAATCCTGCCGTCCTTAAGGTTGTTGAAGCCTTCCTTAATGGCCCTGTCGGTGACCGAGGAAATCCAGAGGCGTTTTATGGGCTTTCTTGCCCCAACCTTTTCAATTACCCACCGGGCCACAAGCTCTCCCTCGCGTCCGGCATCGGTGGCAATGACAATCTGGCCGACATCCTTTCTTTGCATCTGCTGCCTGACGCAGTTAAATTGTCTGCCGCTTTGCTTTATCACCACAAGCTTTAGCTTATCGGGCAGCATGGGCAGGTCTTCCATTCGCCAGGATTTGTATTTTTGGTCGTAGGCCTCCGGTTCAGCCAGGGTGACCAGGTGCCCCAGGGCCCAGGTAACTATATATTCTTTACCCTCGAAATATCCGTTTCCTTTGTTTGCGCAACCAAGAACCCTTGCGAGGTCCCTTCCAACCGAGGGCTTCTCGGCCAATACCAATGTTTTGCTCATTATAAAACAATCCTTTCTAAAATGACTGTAAAAAGCTGATTATTTGTTTTAAACTGCTTTATACTATTTTAACACAAAAACAAAGACCCTATCAGGTCCTTATTGACAACTGTCACTATATATAACGCAAGTACGTATTAAGCATCTCATAAATAATACGTATGTTTCCACCAAACAGAAGGGAAAACTCCACTGCAAACAGGTAGCCACACTCCCTGCACAGCCCGGAGGTTCCCACGCACCTGCCGCATATATGCCTGACACCGTCTTCCGAGACTATACACTGATGGCAGGGCCTTTCCCAAGTATTGTTCAGATATACGTCCAGGGCGCTGTATAGATTAAAAACCGGTACGCCGCCCTTTATCATACCCTTTATTTTATCAACCGTATCTTTTTTTTGTTCCCTGGTTAGGGCAAGATGTTCCGTCCCCTTATAGGGGGTATGAAAATTAAATGATATACAACCGATATTGGGATGTTCTCCAGCCAGGGCGCCTACCTCTTCTATTTCCATATAGTTCAGGTTGTTCACGGCCATATACAGGCACACGTTGCAGTCCTTGGCCCTTTCCAGGTTTTTCATTATCCTGTCATAGGTTTCCCCTCTTATTATATCGTGGGTTTCTCTTGTCCCATCGATGCTCAGAAATATCACATCCGCTTCGGGAATACTTATATCCTCTGTACCGTTTGTGACAACATTCACCAGATAAAATCCCATTTGCTTGGCTTCCCTGACCAATTGCCTGACATCCCTGTCTCCATCCTTCCAGAGAAAGGTTTCTCCTCCGCAGAAAAACAGAATTCTTATTCCCCGGCTATAGAAGTCTTCCATTTCCTTGCGTATATCATGGTAGGGATACATCCTTTTATTTATGTTATTTACCGAACAGTGTCTGCAGTTCAGATTGCAGTAATCGGTCAGTATTATCGTACCAAGGATGGGCTTTTTTTGTTTAAGAACAACCGTCCTTATCCCAAACCACGCCAGCGATAAAAATTCTGCAGTTTTCATATAAGCTCCTTTTAAATCCTGATTTCGTTTATCCACGGCCGCTCCATGGATGCCTGCCACAAATCGTTCAGATAACGGATGGAATACTGTTTTTCCACAAGGTGATATGCGTATCTTCCCAACTCGGTTAAAACAAACCTTCTTCCCTGTACTTTGGCCATTCCGAGAACCTTAAGCAGCGTGCACAAAAGGGGAAATTCCTTTTTTAGGTCTGCGTTAAACAGCCGGGCAAACCTGTCCCCGTCTATTGCCCCGTCGTAGCATCTCCAGAAAATCCAGAACAGCATCATCTCCCTGTCCGACATCTTGTTTACTATGTTTATGGGCAGCCTTCCTTCTCCCAGAGCACTTATATATTCCTCCACGCTGAAGGTGTTGAGATAGAAATATCCTCCTGTCAGGGAGCTTGCCCCTGCGCCGAGACCTATAAAGCTTTCCCTTGTGACCGAAGTATATCTGCTGCCGCTGTTTTTTCCGTAGGTCCAGACAGAGCTCCTTTCATAACCGTTTTCTTCTGATATATCATCGATTGTTCTGAGGACCTTTTTCTCGTGTAAATCGCTGAAGCGGCTTAATCCGCTTTCTTTTATGGCTGCGCCCATTTTTGTCATGGGGAAAACGATTAACGGGTATGCCGACAGCTGGTCTATATCATAGGAATACGCTTCTCTTATATCATACTTTATGTCTTCAATAGTCTGCCCGGGCAGATTTGTCATAATATCCACATCCACGCATTTAAAGCCGTGCTGTTTAACAAGGGCAAGGGCTTTGGCCGCTTCCCCGGCTCCGTAACCCCTTCCCAGGAATTCAAGCATGTCATCATTAAAGGTCTGTACCCCAAGGCTGATTAGGTTTACACCCATTTCCTCAAGCGTATCAAACAATTCACTGCTTGCTTCGGCAGGATGCACCTCTATTCCTGTATCCCCTGTAAAACCCAAACTGCCTTCAACAAATTCCAATACCTCTTTTAATTCGTCTGCCATAAGAGTTGGGGTTCCCCCACCGATGTATACCGAGGTAATCTTTTTATTTTGAAGTTTTACCTTATATAAGCTTAATTCATTAATCAACGCCTGCTTGTACTCTTGAGCCCTGTCCCTGTCATATACTGTTTTATTATAGGGACAATAGGAACATAATTTTTTACAAAAGGGAATGTGAATATACAGACCTATTTCGCTGCCCATATTTCCAAAATCTATTAATCCTTCCCGGTAGCTTTCAAACAGAAATTTATCTTTCCTCCCCAGTATGGTTCTGCGCATTAAATCTGTTATCATCCTCTTGCCCCGCTTTACATAGCATTTTTTGCTTCTCTTTTAGATGCTTAAATGCAAAGGAAGAGCATCTCCTGTCCCCCGGAGTACTGCCGCAATTCCCCTCACAATTCTCAAATGCCAGGATAAGCATCATATCCCGTTGGTCTTTTTGTATCTGTGCTTATCATCCCTGGCCTGCATCCACATCGGTTTTTGATCCGGACAGTATTTTCCGAAGCAGTTTTATGTCCTGGTCTATGAACCTATGATGCACTTTACTGACGTCAAATTTAAACAGTTGAAATGCCAGCTGTACAAAATAACCTGTAGTCAGTGCCATAATGAGGGTGCCTATTCCAACAAATCCTCCCATTATGTACCCTAAGATTACTGCTCCGGTTTCAATTGTACCGCGTACCAAACGGACGGATTTGCCGGATTTTTTGGTAAGTGCTACCATCAAACCGTCCCTGGGCCCTGCTCCCAGGCCCACGCCTATATACAGGCAGCTCGCCACTCCTATAACAAACATCCCCATAAACATCATAACAAGCCTTGGTATTATGTGTTCAAATTCAGGGATTATATGGTTCAGCATCAACAAATCAAGAAATACACCAATAAAAACCATGTTGCAGAGGGTTCCCCAGCCCAAACGTTCGCCCAGCAGGCTGTTAAGCACCACAAGGATAATCCCGATGGCTATGCTCGCCTGCCCCATGGTAATTCCAACCATATTGGAAGTACCCTGGTGGAAGACATCCCAGGGTGCAAGCCCCACATGTGCATTGATTGTCATAACAATTCCGACAGAATAAAAGAAAAGCCCCACAAACAGCTTGATAATGCGCAGTCCCGTCTCCTTCACTGCATTAACCCCCTTCTATTAGATATGATTGCTTTTAAAGACTGTACGCTTAATATTTCACACAGAAGCAGGGTTTTGCTCATCCCGGGAATGCGAGAACCCCTCTGTAATCAGTCTTATATTATTATATCAGACTTTGACATGTTTTTTCAGTCGTCCCGGTCTGCCGTGGCGCGCAGACATTCTTTTACTATTTTCCACTGTTTAAGCCGTTCTTCAAATCCTATAACATATGCGGGGCTTGTTGAGCCCAGTTTTGTAAAGGTAATTCCTTCATATTTAAACCCTATCTTTTTTCTAAAGGTTTCATAGGCTTTAGTACCGTTAAAGAAAGCATGGCGGATATTGGGGTGCCCGTAAAACAGCCAGTCAAAATCATTGACCTTTTCACAGGTTATATTCGAATCCATACTTCCTTCCCTCCGGCATGTCTCAATAACATCCCACAGGGCAATACGTTTTCTTTTAAGAAACGATGCTCTTTTGCTGTATTCTGTATCCGGCTGCTGCCCATACAGGGAATATATGATATTCCAGAACTGATTTCTGGGATGGCCATAATATTCCTGTTTTCTCAGGGATTCGCGGCCCGGCATTGACCCAAGAATTATTATACGGGATTGTTTGTCAACAATTGGCGGAAAACATTCTATTACAGACAATCTATACCACCCCTGACCCCCGGCTGACCTTTATTTTTTTTATACTGATAGTCGCTTTCTCTTCCATGCAATTATACCTTCCATATAATATCAAGGTATGTAAAAGGACTGTGTCCCATAACTTATCATACTATTACTTTATACAGAAATCAAAGCATACCCGTGTATCAAAAATTGGCATTTCCCTGTCCTTTAAGCTTCAGCTGCGAACTATTGGTTCTGCTCCTGGCTTGTGGTATTAAGTTTTAAGAGCTTAACTATCTCCACAACAACAATGGGTGCCAGCGTCAGCGCCCCCACTGCCGTCCATTCTCCTGCATTAAGCGTTGTCAGTTTGAACACCGATGCCAGAAAAGGAACTTCAAGGACTAAAAATACAAGCAGGGCTGATATTCCCACTGCCCCCAAAAGGTATTTGTTCGACGTAAAGCCTGCCTTGAATACAGACTGTTTGTTGGAACGCATATTGAATGAGTGTACAAGCTGGCTTAGGGCGAGTACCGTAAAGGCCATTGTCCTGCCCGCCCCAAGGCTTCTTTGGCTGCCTGTCATAAAGGCGGTAAGGGTAAGCACTCCTACCATTATGCCCTGGTATATTATTCTCCTTGTCATTCCTTTGTCGAAGATATTCTTTGTTGGGTCCCTGGGTTTTCTGTCCATTATGTTCTTTTCCGCCGGGTCCACGCCAAGGGCCAGCGCGGGCAGGCTGTCTGTCACAAGATTAACCCAGAGTATATGAATAGGCAGCAGCGGTTCGTGCCAGTTGAGCATAGTGGCAACAAACAATGTCAGTATCTCGCCCACATTGCACGACAGCAAAAACTGTATTGCCTTGAGTATATTGGCAAATATGGTCCTGCCCTCCTCAACCGCCGCCACCACCGTTGCGAAGTTATCGTCGGTAAGAACCATATCCGAAGCCTCCTTTGCCACATCTGTTCCAACGATGCCCATAGCCGCCCCAATATCGGCGATTTTGAGGGCCGGAGCGTCATTTACCCCGTCCCCGGTCATGGCAACTATCTGCCCCTGGGCCTGCCAGGCTTTCACTATCCTTACCTTATGTTCGGGGGAAACCCTGGCGTATACCGAAATTTGCTCCACCCTGTCTTTAAGCTCTTCGTCGCTCATATTCTCAACTTCGGCTCCGGTAACTGCCTCGGTCTCCTGTGACAGTATCCCTAATTCGCGGGCGATTGCTACTGCGGTAATCCTGTGGTCCCCCGTTATCATAACCGGTTTTATGCCTGCCCTTTTGCATAGGTTTACCGCTTCCCGGGCCTCCTGCCTCGGCGGGTCTATCATCCCCGCCATCCCTATAAATATGAGGTTGTCCTCGTACGCTTCCTCCCCGTTGTCAGGGGCCAGTTCCGCTATGTCCTTATAAGCCATGCCGAGCACCCTCATAGCATCCCTGGCCATTTCTTCGTTGGTAGCCAGTATATTGTCCCTGTGACTCTGTTCCATTTTTATTATGCGTCCGTCCAGCAGAATCCTGTCAGACCTTCTCATCAGTTCCTCTACTGCTCCCTTTGTATAGACACGGTAACCGTTCCCCGTGCCATGTACGGTAGACATCAGCTTGCGTTTTGAATCAAATGGCACTTCATCCGCCCTGGGCCGGATTGTCTCGAGTGCATCCTTGTTTATACCGGCTTTCAGGCCCAAATCCACCAATGCGGTTTCGGTGGGATCCCCAAGGGTCATAATCTCTCCGTCTGTCTCCCTCAGTTTTGAATCATTGCACAATACGCCCGCCGTAACCAGCAGTTCAAACTGTTTATGTTTATTTATATCTTCTATTCCATGATCAACGCCGTGCAGGCCATTCTCATAAAACACCCTTTCCACCGTCATTTTGTTTTGTGTCAGCGTCCCCGTCTTGTCCGAGCATATAACGGTGGCGCTCCCGAGGGTCTCCACCGAAGGCAGTCTCCTGATGATAGCATTCCTTTTCACCATTCTTTGTACGCCTATGGCCAGCACTATGGTGGCAATGGCAGGCAGGCCTTCGGGTATCGCCGCAACCGCCAGGCTTACCGATATAAGAAACATATCAAATATGTCTTTTCCGTATAATATCCCGGTAACAAAAATAACAGTACAAATGGCAAGGGCAGCTATGCCAAGTATTTTCCCCAGTACCTGGAGTCTTTTCTTAAGGGGCGTCTCAACCTCTTCGGCGGATTGTATCATCTCCGCTATTTTCCCAACTTCGGTATCCATCCCGGTTGCTACCACAATGCCCTTACCCCGTCCGTAAGTGACTATACTTCCCGAATATCCCATATTGATACGATCGCCCAACGGGATACTCCCTTGGTCAAGCTGACTGCTGTCCTTTTCCACCGGAACCGACTCGCCGGTCAGTGCTGCTTCCTCAATCTTTAGGTTTGAGCTTTGAAAAATCCTGATATCCGCCGGTACCAAATCACCGGTTTCCAGGAGCACTATGTCCCCAGGTACCAGCAGCCCTGATGATATTATGTCATAACGCCCGTCCCTTAACACCTTTGCATTGGGTGCCGCCATTTTTTTCAGTGCTGCCAGGGATTCTTCGGCCTTGTTTTCCTGAACCACTCCCATAACCGCATTTAAAATAACTATCAACAGAATAACAACGGCATCGGTAATCTCTCCCAAAAGCCCGGAGACTGCAGCAGCAATTATTAGTATTATTATCATAAAATCGTTGAACTGGTCGACAACCATCCGGAGCATGGATTTTCTGCCCTTCTGCCGGATTTCATTGCTCCCGTACTGCTCCAGCCTTTTTCCGGCTTCCCCTTCACTTAACCCCTGCGCCAGTGAACTTGAAAGCTCCTTCTCAACAGCCTCTTGTTCCATCGTATGCCATTCCGGGTTTACCATAACAGCCTTCTCCTTTCCGGTAAACAGTTTAATTATTATCATTTTAGAGACAAAAAATTCAAGACCTCTATCCAAAACCATGGATAAAGGTCTTACTCTCATGTTCAGATTACCGCCCGGGTATCTTGGATACCGTGATGACGAACGGTAAAGCCATATTAAATGGCGAGTTACTCCCCTTTATTTTTTATATTCAGTTTTGCCTGTTAAGTATAGCATAATAATCCAAATTGGTAAATACTTTGTACAAAAATTCTTGTTTGTTCACGCAATTACCTCAGTTGACATTGCAAATGCAACGGTAGGGACCGAGAATAGTTGCATTAAATCTGACAAACCTACTGGTTGCATTTAGTACTGCAAAAGCGATCTGCAAGTATAATCTCCCCCATGGGGGAGAGGTTGCATTTAGTCTGTCTTAAGTACCGTTTTTTTGTCCAGAATATATATGGCAGCATTGCCATATGTGTCTTGCGCAAATAATAAAACGGAGGAAATTACCATGGCTAAGAACAAACATCTAACTGATACGGAACGTCTACAAATCGAACAATGGCTTAAAGACAGAGTATCTATCCGACAGATTGCCCAAAAGATTGAAAAAAGCACATCAACTGTTTCGCGAGAAATTCGTTCTCGTGCCATAACAAGCGATAAGTTTGCACCATACCGCATCCGCAATAGGTGCATAAAGCGTTATGATTGTCAAAGGCGCTACCTTTGCATCGACAAGCCGAACTGCACCAAACGTTGCTCCACATGCAGTCTTTGCAACGAATTATGCGAAGATTTCCAGGAGGAGGTCTGTTACAAGCTTTATGAGCCCCCCTATGTCTGTAACGGCTGTATAGAAGAATATCAATGCGTATTGCGTAAAAAGTATTACCTTCATCGTAAGGCCCATGAAGCATACCGTGAAACGCTTGTAGAGTCGCGTGTAGGTGCCAACATAACAGAGGATGAACTGCTGACCCTTGATAAGATTATCAGCCCGCTTATCATGCGTGGCCAGTCAGTCCATCACATAGTTGCACATAACGCCGACCAGTTAGAGGTCAGTGAAAAGTCCATTTACCGTTATGTTGCAGGCGGCCTTTTAAAAGCCAGAAACATTGATATGCCGCGTGTCTGCCGCTTAAAGCCTCGTAAATCAAAACCGGTAGAACATAAAATTGATAGCGGCTGCAGGATTGGGCGTACATACGCCGAGTTCCTAACCTTTATGGAAACATCGGACGTTCCGGTCGTTGAAATAGACACTGTCAAAGGGCGCGTTGGTGGCAAAGTTTTGCTCACTATGATGTTCAAATCCTGCGATTTGATGCTATCTTTTATCAGGGAGCGAAATACATCCCAGTCGGTGATTGATATCTTCAATTCGATGTATGAGCTGCTTGGCACAGACAGTTTTAAGACACTGTTTCCTGTAATCATAGCTGACAACGGCTCGGAGTTTTCTAACCCTAAGGCCCTGGAATATGATGCACAGGGTAACCGCAGAACAAGGATATTTTACTGCGACCCCTATGCATCATTTCAAAAGCCTAATGTGGAGTTAAATCACGAGTTCATAAGGAAGATACTGCCCAAAGGCAGGTCTTTTGATGACCTATCTCAAAGTGACATCTCACTTATGATGTCGCACATAAACTCCTATTCCAGAGAGAAGCTCGGCGATAAGTCACCTTTTGACTTGTTCGGCTTCATCTATGGATACGATGTCCTTGAAAAGCTGGGAATTGGCAGGATACCAGCAAACGAGATACTGCTTAAACCATCCCTGCTAAAATAATAATTTAACCGCTATTTCCTGCGCAAGACACAGCAAAAGGAACAGTCGTTTTAGGGGGCGCATTTACTCTGACCGAAAAACCAGATTTTTGCGACCCTATATTAAGGTTACCCTTTTTGACGGTGATAATACCAGTTATTGTAAATATTACAGTGTAAAGCATATCTTTTTAGCCTTTTGGGGCTTTTTTGCTTCTTCTTTTGAATGACTAAATGCCACTGCGCCACATTTACTCTGTCAAAGGTTGCATTTACAATGACCGCTCACCGTTCACGCAATTAAAGAAATATTTGTACAACCATTCTCATATTTATAAGTATGAAGCGTAATAATACCGGGATGTTTTGTATGAAAAATGTTTAACGGGAGGAGGGATTAAAAACACTCTGCGCATATCATTGATTATCATTAATATTTTAAGGGGGTATTAGATGCTTAGGAAAATTAAACGACTGGTTGCTATGTATGTTTTTGCTGCGCTGCTTGTATCATTATTTGCTCCTTTATCGTTCGCGGGAGAACAAATAGAAGCAGACACCGTTTATTTGAACGGAAATATCTATACGGTGGATGAGGATTTTACCGTTGCATCAGCGGCAGCCATTAAAGACGGCCGGTTTGTCTTTGTCGGCTCTGACCAGGATGCTAATGATTATATCGGAGAAGCAACAAAAGTCATTAATATTAACGGAAAAACAGTGCTTCCCGGGCTGATTGATTCCCACCTTCACTATTCAGGTGTGGGAACCCGGCTTTTGCAGATAGATACTTTCTGGAAACCGAAGCAGGAAATCTTAGACGCCATTGCGAAGGCCTACAAGACTGCAAAACCCGGTGAATGGATTCGGGGACGGGGATGGAATCAGGAGGTCTGGGACCCTGCTGTCTTTCCGACTAAGGAAGATTTAGATGCCGTTGCTCCCGATATCCCTGTAGTTATCACCAGAACTTGCGGCCATGCCACATGGGTAAATTCCAAAGCCCTGGAAATCGGTGGTATTACGAAGGATACGCCTGACCCTGTAGGAGGCGAAATTTTAAGGGATGAACAGGGCGAACCAACCGGAATTCTGACAGACCAGGCTCAGCCTTTGATAAGTAATCACATACCTGACTTCAGTGAAAGAGAATATTTAGAGGCAATGAAACTGGCTCAGGAGGAACTGCTCTCCTTCGGGATCACCTCCGCCCATGATGCGGGTTCCAATGAAGCTGCGATTGGTCATATGAAACAGCTATATGAAACCGGTGACCTAAAAGTCCGTCTTTATGTAATGGCCAGGGTCGAAGGCCGTCCAACCCCCGCCGAACTGATTGAAGGACTTCGGGAATTCTATGAAATCGGACCCCGCATTGGCCTTTATGACAACCGGCTTACCATCCGCAGCATCAAGCTATCCCTGGATGGCTCCTTAGGTGCACGCAGTGCCTGGATGCTGGAGGAATACAGCGACCGCCCCGGACACATGGGAAACGGCAAGCTGTCGGATGAAGAATTATATGCTATTGTAAAAGAAGCCCGCGAAGCAGGCTTCCAGGTAAACAGCCACTGTATCGGGGATGCCTGCAATCATCAGGCATTGGATATCTATGAGAAGGTATTGGAAGAAATGCCGGACCCAAATAACCGTTATCGTATCGAGCATTCACAGATTGTTGCCTTGGAGGATATCCCGCGCTTTGCCCAGTTGGGGGTGCTTCCTTCAATGCAGGCTGTTCATGCAACCTCCGACAAGAATATGGCCGAAGACCGTGTGGGACCCGAAAGGATTAAGGGCAGTTATGCATGGCGGAAATTCATTGACTCCGGATCCATTATCCCTAACGGTACCGATGCCCCTGTTGAATTGGTCAATCCCTACCACGGGCTGTATGCTTCGGTAACGCGGATGGATCGTGACGGAGAACCGGAAGGCGGCTGGTATGCGGAAGAATGCATGACCAGAGAAGAAGCTCTCCGCTCCTACACCATTTGGGGCGCTTATGGGGCCTTTGAAGAAGACATTAAAGGCTCCATAGAAGTCGGCAAGCTTGCTGACTTTGTTGTCATCGACCGCGATTATATGAAATGCCCTGCCGAAGAAATTAAAGACATCAACGCATTGCGCACCGTTCTTGGCGGAGAAACCGTCTATATAGCAAGGGGCCCCGAAGAAATAGGTGTCACAATTGGCGGGGAATTCCTTGATTTTGATGTTTCCCCTATAATGGAAAACGACAGGGTTTTAGTACCTATGCGTCAGATTTTTGAAGCATTGGGTGCCGAGTTAACCTGGGATGCACAGACCAGTACGGTAACCGCCGTAAAAGGCAGCACCACAATAACCGTTACCATAGGCAGTACAGATGCTCTAAAGGATGGGGAGACAATTATACCGGATGTTCCGGCAAAACTAGTCAATGACAGAACGATGATCCCGATGCGTTTTGTCAGCGAGAGCCTTGGCCGTGATGTAGTCTGGAACAGCGAAAAACTGCTGGTGGAAATCGAATGAACCTTTTTAAGGCAGGGCTTACGCCCTGCCTCCTTTACAACATCATTAGCTTTGCCGTGCATTTCCGATATGTAACGCATCATCCGCATCTTGAATAACCGCAGCCCCGGCAGACAACACATCCGCTTTCGTGTTCCAGAATGCCGCCGCATTCCGGGCACGCCGCCGTGCTGCCGCTGCCTCCGTCAGGCCTAACGCAGTCTTGCAGGCTATCCTGTGTTGATATGTCAAGCCCTCCGTCCATTTTCATGGCCCTTTCGATTGCCTTGCCTATCGCATCAGGACAGGATAAAACCTTTATTCCGTTCCCGTTAACCTTTTGCCTGATGGTTGAATGACAGCGTATACCCTTAAGCTGCTCTACTATTGACCTAACATCAATACCTGACCTTAGGGCAATGGATACAAGGCGGCTGGTGGCTTCACTCTGGCTGGGACATCCTCCGGCACGTCCCAGGTTTGTGAACACTTCACATATGCCGTTATCGTCGTAGTTGACCGTTATATACAGGTTGCCGCAGCCTATCTTCACCTTTTCGGTCATTCCTCTGGTTATCTCCGGCCTTGTCCTGGGACTAAGGATATCTTTGTCCCGACCGGCTGCCATCCCGGCGCCGCCATGAATCCCACCTATGTTTAATACCTGCTCCTCCCTGCTTCCGTCCCTGTATATGGTAACTCCCTTGCAGCCCAGTTTATAGGCCAGCATGTATACCTTCCTGACGTCTTCCTTTAGGGCATTGTGAGGAAAATTAACCGTTTTGGATACGGCATTGTCGGTATTCTTCTGGAAAGCCGCCTGCATCCGCACGTGCCATTCGGGGCTTATGTCGTGAGCGGTTACAAATATTCTTTTAACATCCTCCGGTACACCCTGAATATCCTTTAGTGTTCCCTTGCGGGCGATCTCTTCCATAAGCTCTGTACTGTAAAATCCCCGCCGCCGGGCAACCTCTTCAAATATTGGGTGCACTTCGGGCAGATGATCCTTGTCCATTACATTTCGGATATAGGAAATGGCAAACAACGGTTCTATCCCGCTGGAAACGCCGGCGATTATGCTTATGGTGCCGGTTGGGGCAATGGTTGTGGTGGTTGCATTTCTCATCTCCGTGCCCCCGGCGGCATAGGTGCTCTCCCCATAAAACGGAAATTTTCCCTTAACATAGGCTAGTTCTGCCGATTTTTCCTTTGAACGCCTGTTTATAAAGCCCATAACGTCCTCTGCCGCCTGTATTGCCTCATCCGAATTATAGGGTATCCCCAGCATAATAAGCATGTCCGCAAAGCCCATTACGCCAAGACCAATCTTCCTCGACCCCTTGGTTGCTTTTTCGATTTGCTCCAGGGGGTACCTGTTTACGTCTATGACATTATCAAGAAACCAAACCGCAGCATCCACAACTTCCCCTAATTTTTCATAGTCGATAACCCTTTTGTCACCTTCCTGTATTAGCATCTTTGCAAGGTTTATCGAGCCTAAGTTACAGGATTCGTAGGGCAGCAGCGGCTGCTCGCCGCACGGGTTGGTGCTCTCTATCTCTCCCCGGCTTTTTAATACATTGTCCGCGTTCATTCTGTCTATAAAGATAATCCCCGGCTCGCCGTTTTTCCACGCCATTTCAACGATAAGCTCAAATATCTCCCTTGCGTTTATGTATTCTACCACCTTTTTGTCATGGGGGCTCACCAGGGGGTATTCCTGTTCCGCTTCCACAGCCCTCATAAAATCCTCGGTTACTGCTATCGATATGTTGAAGTTGGTAATATCTTTACTATTCCCCTTGCATTTAATGAACTCTATTATATCCGGATGATCCACTCTCAGGATGCCCATATTGGCTCCCCTGCGCACCCCCCCCTGCTTAACAGCCTCTGTGGCTGCGTTAAAGACCTTCATAAAGCTTATGGGTCCGGAAGCTACGCCGCCGGTAGAATTGACAGTTGCACCGCCGGGACGGAGCCGTGAAAAGCTAAATCCTGTCCCTCCGCCGCTTTTATGGATTATAGCTGCCTGCTTTATGGCATCAAATATCCCTTCCATGGAATCCTCCACCGGCAGTACAAAGCAGGCAGAGAGCTGTCCTAAATCCTTCCCTGCGTTCATAAGGGTTGGAGAATTTGGTATAAACTCCAGACCGGACAAAAGCCGGTAAAAGGTATTTTCCAGTTCTTCTGCGCCCGTTTTAGTGTCATAGCCGGCTTGGGCCGATGCTATTGTCCGGGCTACCCGCCGGAACATCTCCTGCGGGGTTTCGACTGCCTCCCCTTTTTCATTCTTTGTGAGATATCTTCTTTCCAGAACCTTGAGAGCATTCTCTGATAGTTGCATATGTACACCCCCATGCTATATATAGTATATATAATAAATACCGGTACAACATATTGTATCACCAAGGTATTTCCGTGTCAATTGTCAATATATCTGTATCGGTCGTTTTTATAAGATAAAAAAATAGGGAGCTTTCCTCCCTATTCTGTTTCTTCCATCCTTTCCTGCTTACTGTAAATGTCCTGGTCTGCCTGACCGGTATCTGCCGCACCGGTTTGCTGTGTCTGCTGTACGGCTTCCATAGACTGCCCAGGCCTGCTCTCTTCCGCGAACTCCGACTTATTATTCCTGACGTCCTTTCTGATAATAGAAATAATCCTTTTGAATACGCTGTCACGACTCATCCCCGGTTTTATCCCTCCCGCTTTTAGTTTTAACATTATTTTGTCCACAGTAAAAAATAATATTTAAAAACGGAGGTTTTTTCGCTCTTCTATTCCTTAAGCAGTGCTCCTTCTGTATAATAATTTCCGGCATTCCATAAAAGCCACTGCTCCACTCCCGAATCATAGGTTGCCTGTATCTGTTCCCTTACCTGTTTGGATCCGTAGACCTGGTACCCCTGCCTTAAATAGCTGGCGGTAAAATCCTGCAGCCAGGGCCGTAGAACCGCCTTTTCCCGGTTATTGTTCAACTCCTCTATCCTTTTATAGGCTGTGCTCATGCTTGTATACACAATCTTATACGGCTCAAAGTCGGGATAGCTTACGCCGTAGACACCGGGATAATAATGGGACGGATATACCATAGGGCTTAGAATATTGGTGCTGACTGCCAGGTCCTCCAATTGCTGTCCCAATCCCATGTCGTCCTGATTGGTGGTGACCTGGCCAAACACATCGGCGGATACGAAAGCTCCCATATCGTTCAGTCTTCTGGTAGTGTGTTCAAGGAAAGCGGCTATGGCGCCGGACATTGTCTCCTTCTCACCGGCCTCTCCATAGTCTATAAGCTTTCTGTTGCCATCGGTAGGGAACCTGACATAGTCAAACTGTATTTCGTCAAAACCGTATCCTACGGCTTCCTCTGCAATATCTAGAACGTACTTCCAACTTTCACGGTTGTACGGATTTAGCCAAGCATTTCCCGCATTGTCCCTCCATACCGCTCCCAAAGTGGATTTAATAGCAAGGTCGGGCCGCATGCTGGCAGCCAGGTTATCCTTAAATGCAACAATTCTGGCGATAGTATATACATTGTTCTTCTTAAGCTCGGCTATTCGTTTTTCTATGTCTTTAATCTGAATAATCTTGTTGGCTCCGACAAATCCGGCCATTTCATTCCTTGATTTGTAGGTCACAATTCCGGAATCGTTTTTCACATCTATAACCATCGAGTTTAATTCCGTTTTATTGACAAGGTCAAGCAGCTGATAAAGCCTCTGCCCTCCGGCGGTATACCCGGTAAGGTAGACGCCCTTTACTTTCACAGGGATTCTCATACTGTTAAGGTCTGCCGCAGGCTGCTCCATATGAACATCGGAGACATGCGGTTCTGTCTGCTGGGGACTGTAAGCCTGTCTGGCTGTATTAGTGTGTATAAATCCAAAGGCTATGATAACAGCCGCAAAAAAAACAAGGGTTGGGATATTTCTTTTGCCAAATTTCATATTGCCACCTCACAAAAATAAGTGTATCCCCATAATCTAATTGAATTATACCATATGGAACACAATATGACATGATTATTACCCATGGCCGGCCAAAAAAGTATCAGGGAGTAAACGGATACTCCGTATACTCCCTGATATAAACGCATATGGCACGCCACCCCGGGTTAACGGTTGGGACCCGTCCCCTGTGGCATTTAAATGTCCAAATGCCTTCTGGCTGCTTGGACTCTTTTGTTCCAGGCATGAAGCCCCAGCGCCACACCGATAACACCATATGATACAAATGCTCTGAAAAACTCTCCTATCTGAGCGTCTCCGAAAAGATTGTTCCCAGCCTTAGGCGATACTATAAACAGTGTGTGGAACAAAATTACACCCAGGATTGCCTGTCCGCTGGTCGCCTTGGTAACAGATGCTCCTCCAAGGAGTATGGCAGCAATGGAGAATGTAGCTATCTGAACATGGCTGCCGTAAGTTGACAGGGTCCCTATGTTTTGCAGGAAAATTATCTGGCCCCATGCGGCAAACAGCGTGGATATGACCATGGCAATTGTCCTTGATTTGTCAACATTTATCCCTGAAATCTTTGCAATCTCCATATTATGCCCGACCGTTCTGAAATCCTGTCCCAATTTGGTTTTCATAATTAAGACATTAAACAGCCACAACATCGCTATCAGTATAGTGGTGGCAATAGGAAGGTTAACGCTCATTAGCATTGAGTCAGTTGCTATTAACCAGACACTCACTGCAAGGATTGCCCCCGCTGTTAACAGGCGGGTTATATATTTAAAATTGTCGATGTCCTCTGCCAAATGTTTCTTTTTCAAAACATAATCTATGCAGACAGCTATTACTGCTACTGCACCGACTCCCGCCAGGACATAAAACAGCGGATACTGAAAAACATTATCAAGGGAATACTTGAGTCCCATTTCGGTTGTCAGGTCAATGGTATTTCTTATTCCTATGCCTCTGCTTAATACAAGGTCCGGATTTTTAAGGGGTATTAATGTACCAACCAGAAACAGGAGTATAAACTGATATACTCCGTTTGCAAAGAACCCTGCAATCATACTCGAAATCATTTCCTGGCCCTTGGTTCTGTTGAGAAGCATGGCGGTTAAAAGCCCGAAAATAATTGCTATCGGAGTTGCCAGCAGCATACACATCAGGAAACCGGAAAAGCCGGCAATTTTTAAGTGGGTTACTATAATTATTGCGAATTGTCCCGCCATTGCCCCGATGACTATTCCGAAGTTGAGACCCAATCCCGCTATTACAGGTATAACCAGAGCAAGAACCAGAAAGGAGTTTCTTGTTATCCTTGTCAGCAGTGTGTTTACAATAAACACCAGGGGCAGCTTTGAAAAATAAACTCCCAGCAAGCAGATGATAACGAACAGTATCGGCACACTGTAGTCAAACAGCAGCTTTTTAATACTGCTTGACGTACTTTCTTTGTTTATTTTAGTCGTTTTAACATCGTTAACCTGGGCCATTATGCTTCCCTCCCAACCTTAGTGAGTGCATATAGTATTATTCCGTTCTGCACTATCATTCTAAGCACCTCAGACAGATTTCCTTCGGGAAACATCTGATTGGCTACCGGCACAGCAACCGTTAACATACCCTGGAATAAAAAGGTTCCTATAAGCACATGGGATATTTTTACCTTTTTAGTGGAAGCTCCACCGATAAGAACTGCAGCAACAGCCGGGAAAGCCATGTAGAGGGGAGCAAGATACAACTGCAGGTAACCAAAGCTTAGGGAATATACTATAATACCTACAGCGCCTATAACCGTCGACAGGATTGTCCCTATGACTCTGTTCTTGTCCACATTTATACCCGATGCAGCAGCAAACTTTGGATTAGCCCCTGCAGTATTCATTTCGATACCGGTTCTGCTCCTTGAGAAAAGCCATACAAGTCCGCAACAGCCGAAAAAGAAGAGCAGCAGACCCGTGGGAATATAAGCTTCGCCAATCTTAAAGCCCCAGAAATTGTTAAGGACTTCTCCAAATGTTGATTCCAGCGAAACCGTAACCCTCAGTCCCTTGCCAATGGGCCACCTCATTTCAGGGTGTTGAAAGGGCAATGTCACCCAGCCAATTTGCATAAAGGAAACTATTGAAAAGCCTGTATATGTGGCCACCAGCATCTCAGAACCCTTTATCTTGTTAAGAAGCAGTCCGTATGCCCAGCCCGCCAGTACGGCAATGGGCAGTGAGATAAGTACTGCCGAGAAAAAACCGTAACCTAGGAATTTTGAAGTCAGCTCGAACTCTATTGCCATAAGGCTTCCCAGCAGTCCGCATATAATTCCTATAGGCAGTGCAAAGTTTGGACCGGTACCGCATTGAATAGACGGTACCATAGCCAGTGCCAATACGCCAAACATACCAAACCTTCTGATTACATCGGAAGCCAATAAGCCAACGGGAAGATCCAAAACCAGTGCCGCTATGCAGATTGCCAAAAACATCAGTGTAATTATAATCCTAGGAAGGCCAAACTTATTTAAATAATCAATGGCTTTATTCATATTATATGGCCTCCTTACTTTGTATCTTTCGGTATTCGCCGGCCATCATAAGTCCAAAGTCCCTGTCGCTGTCATCGGGTTTCAGAATGCCCTCAACTTTTCCATCCGCAATTATCGCTATTCTGTCGCATATCGATCGAAGCTCGATTAGCTCGCTGGAGGTCATAACAATGGTCATTCCTAATTCCTTGTTCAACTTTACAAGTAAATCCAGAACCAGTTTTTTTGCTCCTATGTCTATTCCCCGGGTTGGCTCGGATACGAACAGCACTTCGGGGTCTAAGGTCAGAGCCCTGGCAACGCAGACCTTCTGTTGATTCCCTCCGCTGAGCTGTCTTGTCAACTGCTGTGGACCCGTACACCGTATATCGAGCTCCTTTATCATTTTAGCAGCATGTTCCCTTATACCCTTACCGTCTATCTGGTCGAAAATCCCTAATCTTTTTAGATACTTATTTTTAACATGCATGGTGGTGACTGCAATATTGAGTTCTATTGAAGAATCCAATAACAGCCCTACCCCTCTCCTGTCCTCGGAAACAAAGGCCAGCCCCTTGTTTAAGGCGCCTTTGGTATCGTTAAGGTCCAGCTTTTCGCCCCGCAGGGAAACCTCACCTTTGCTTGGATAAAGCCCCATAATTCCGTTGGCAATACCAACCTTACCCTGGCCGGCAAGTCCTCCAACCCCAAAGATTTCACCCTCGAAGATTTCTAAATTTACACCCTTTACCCTTTCCCCCGGCATATCAACATGCAGATTCTTTATATCCAGAACAGTCCCTCTATCGTGACGACTGTCTGCATGTTCAGATTTGCCGTTTATATCTATCTTTCTGCCAACCATCAGTTCGGCAAGTTCTGTTACGTTTGTGTCTTCTTTTTTCCTTGTCGCAACCAACTCGCCATCCCTTAGTACAGTAATATTATCTGCCGCCTGAAGGACCTCGTTGAGCCTGTGGGTTATGAAAAGTATGGCTATTCCTGCTGCAGTCAGCCTTTTCATGCCGGCTATAAGGTTATCGGCTTCACTCTCGGTAAGCACCGCTGTGGGCTCATCAAAAACCAGGAGCTTAATCCCTGTTTTGTCTATCTCCCTGGCAATTTCCACAAACTGCATATGCCCCACGGGAAGCCCGGCAACCGTTACCCATTCTTCAATGCCAAGCCCCACCCTGTCCATGGCTTTTCTTGCATCTTTGTTCATTGCCCGGGTATTCAGGGTCTTTAGCCCTTCATTCTTGGATAGTCTGCTTAAAAAGTTATCCTTTGTTATCTCCCTGTTGAGTTTTATGTTTTCAGTAATTGTAAATTCGGGTATCAGCATAAACTCCTGATGCACCATGCCAATGCCTATTGCCATTGCTTCAAGAGGTGATTTCATATGTGTTATCTCGCCGTTTATATACACCTCGCCGGTATAGCCTCCTGTAGAGTGAATAACCGGCATACCAAACAGCACATTCATAAGTGTCGATTTGCCGGCACCGTTTTCTCCGATAAGCGCGTGTATTTCCCCGGGCTTAACCGACAAATCCACTCCCTTTAGAACCTTATTTCCGTAGTATTCCTTTTGAATATCCTTCATTTGCAGCACGTATTCTGTTGCCATTCGGGCCACCACCTTATAATATCAATCAAAAGGTAAGGCCGCCTTTAACAGCAGCCTTACCTTTCCTGCTTTAATGTTTTCCAGAAAAGGAGACACACCGTCTTGGGGAATGGAAGATTCCAAAGAACCCTCGCATTAAACAACTAACTCCCCGGTGAAGAATGTTCCTTTAATACTATCCTAGAAAGTAAGGAAATCCATCAATATGACATAGTAGTTGTCATAGGTAACGCCGCCTTCTTCCAGTTTGGTCAGGTTAGCCTCAACTCCCGAATACTCTTTAAACTTCTCAGCGAGTTTAGGAATATCCATTTTGTCATTTATGTCCCCTTCGATCCAAGCCTTGGCATATTCTGCCGAGCCCTCGATAAACATCATGGAAACCGGTACCGGCCAGGTTGAAGTTCTGCCTGTCATGTCCTTTTCAGCCATGATTCTTGTAATCTCGTCTACCACATAGCCTATGTCCCCCTGCTTGTCTTCGGGTATTTCTATACCCAAAGCTGACGGGAAGCCATGATACGGTGACGGACAGCAGGGCTGCGGATAGATAGCGCCGGTATCCACTACTGCGCTTATAAGCGGCACCTGCATTGCACAGTTCGTGCTGAAGAAAGCAGTATTTTTACCATACTTTTCAACCATTCTCGGAACGTCCTCAAGGATGAACTGCTGGGCTCCGGAGGTTCCTGCATCACCGGTCGGGTCGGGAGCTGTAGCATCTACAAACTCAAGACCAAGCCTTTCGCATTCTTCCTTCATTAAATCCCTTCTGCCTGAAAGGAGAGGATAGGACATATGCCTCGGGAATGAATAGTGAACGAATACTTCTGCCCCCTGCTCCAAGGCCTGGGCAGGTATCGAATAACCCATTCCCATCTCATCCAGCTGCAGTACTATATCTGCCCTGGCTGATATAACCGGGGGATCCTCCTGGGGCTGTCCTGCTATGATAAGAAGGTCATCCCTTAACTCTTTTACGCTGTCAATACCCGGTGCGGTACCCGGAACTGCCTGAACTATAACCAGTGCTTTCAGGTCTGGGTCCGAAGCCATACTTACCATATTTGCAATTGTAGTTTCCTGTTCGTCCATGAATTTATCCGGGAAAGTCATATGTATTACATGCTCTTCCCCATATTTGGCAAGAACATTCTGCGCTGCCCTGTACTCTTCCTCGTTCTGTACAACCGTGTTGGTCATGATACCAATTTTCCAGTTATCACCGGTCTCTTCCACCGGTTCCTCCTCGCCTGTATCGACTGGCGCGCTGGGTGAACAAGCAACCATACCCAATGTCAGAATCGCTATAAGCAAAAAAGCAATTAATTTCTTAGTCACTAAAAACCCTCCTTTAGTTTTTTCTTGATTTCTTTCAAAAAACCTGTTCCAGAATTAACCTCCCCTCCCCTGTATATCTATATTAGGATTGCAGTATCTGCAATTCCATTTATATTAAAGCCTTTGGCTTTAATACTCGGAAAACAAACTTATCCATATAGTCAGAAAAATAGGCATTATTGTATGCCCATTTGCAAGTCGTCAAGTTATCTCCAAATTAGCAGGTTTAGTAATATGACTGCCTGGATTATTTAATTAATAAATATGCTTGTATCTTTAGGTTCATGCCAATATAAGAAATCGCCTTATTCTAATTCTACACTTTCCTGAGAAATCCTTTTTTTTGCTTAAATTTATTTTAACCCCACTAAAAAGATTTTCAAGCAAAAATATAAGCAGCAGCCCTTTTTTTTTAAAAAGAGGGGCTGCTGCTTATCGGCTTGACCTTTTGCGAATTCAATTATCAGCCATAAGTTCCTGTCTGAATTTTTCTATTATTTTCTTTTCCAGCCTGGAAACCGTCATTTGCGAAACCTTTAATTCCCCGGCAATCTGGGACTGGGTTCTGCCTTTAAAATACCTGTCCTTCAAAACCTTAAACTCCTTGGTATCCAGTTTGTTTATACATCTTTTCAGAAAATCTTTGTTTTCCACCCATTCAATGTTGGGATCCTGTATACCTATTATATCCGACAGCGAAAGCTCTTTGCTCCGTTCATTGTTATAGGGCTCATCCAGGGATTGGGGAGAATACACAGCCCCTGCTTCCATCGCCTCCAACAATTCCTCTACATTTACCTTAAGGTGCGCCGCCAGTTCCGGAACGCTGGGGTTTCTTCCTAATTGATGGGCCAGAATTTCCTTTGCTCCGTTTATTCTGCCTGACAGCTTCTGGATTCTTCTGGGTACCCTGATCATCCATTCCTTATCTCTGAAATATTTCTTTATCTCTCCCATTATTGTGGGGGTAGCAAAGCTTGTGAATTTATATCCCCTGTCAATATCAAATCTCTCTATGGCATTAATAAGCCCTATCGAAGCAATTTGAAAAAGGTCCTGATACTCAACGCCCCTGTTTAAATATTTCTTTGCCAGAATTTCTGCCAGATAAGTATACTTTTCAAATATATTGTTTCTGTTTTCTACGGTTCTGTTTTTTCTATATAAACTGAAAATCTCGTATTCATCATTCTCAATCCGGGATAAATGGTCAAAGGCGGATTCCTTTTGTGCATTTTTCTCCATACTATACCCCCATGTGTTTTTTCATAGTAAGGGTAAATCCCGATCCGGGCAGTCTCTCGAGTTCGACTTCATCCATAAGCGTATGAATTATAAAGATACCCAAACCTCCTTCTTTTGGGTTTTGAAAATCGGGCTGACAGATTTCCCTTTTATCCACTCCACAGCCCTTATCGGAAATGCTTATTGTAAGACAATTTTGCTCAACACCGAATTTCACCTTGTACTCTTTGGATTCTTCACAGCACCCATGCTTTATCGCGTTGGTGCAGGCTTCGGCCAATGCCAGCTTAATATCTTCTACCGTCTCAACATCAAATCCCATTCTGCTTGCTATCCCGGATGCCGTCAGCCTTGCTACACTTACATAGTCCGGCTTGTTTGGCAGAACCAAAACCACTTCATCCTTATGGCCGTTTTTTGCCGCTGCATTTTCTGCACAGTCAACCAATGTCATGGAATCATACCTCCAGAATGAATATTTTATCAAGCCCTGTAATATGAAAAAGCTTTTGTACATTTGGCTGAAGGTTCTTAAGATAAATATTTCTGTCCTTTTCCTTTAACCTTTTCAGCGCGCCTATTAAAACCCCCAGACCGGTACTGTCCATATACTGCAGTTCACTGCAGTCAATATGTATATCCCCCGGCCTCTCTTCTATGGCGGCATTTATCTGCTTTTTGAATTCCGTTGCCGTGTAAATGTCAATTTCGCCCTTAAGCTTCATTATCCGTATTCCTCCATCGTTTTCATAATGGTATTCTAAACTGCTCATTCTATTCTTACCCCCCTAATCTGGTTTCACACACTATTATATCAAAATAACTCTGTCTTTTCTGCCCATAACATAAAGGCCCCTTTTGAGGGGCCTTTATGTTAATGCTCTTCATATTTAACCTTGGCAATGGATACCACCATCTGATCCTTGTCAAACTTCATCAGGGTTACCCCCTGAGTAATCCTGCCCATTCTTGATATTCCGTCCACATTGATTCTTATGACTATTCCGCGTTTTGTTATAAGCATAATATCGTCCTGTTCATCTACAACCTTTATCCCCACGATATCTCCCGTCTTTTGGGTAATCTTGTAGGTCTTCAGCCCTTTGCCCCCTCTTCTCTGGGTACCGTATTCCTCCAGATCGGTCCTCTTACCAAACCCTTTGGTGGTAACGGCGAGCAGGGCTGTCCCTTCCCCTACAAGTTCCATGCCTATCACCGAATCTTTCCTGGTCAGGGTTATTCCCTTTACTCCCAGGGTATATCTGCCCATACTTCTTACATCATTCTCATTAAACCTTATGGAATAACCCTTTTTAGTCGCAATAAGAATATCGTCACTGCCTTCGGTGAGTTTAACGCCTATCAGTTCATCCCCATCCCTAAGGCCTATAGCCTGGAGTCCGTTCTTCCTGTGGGAGCTGTATGCCCCAAGAGGCGTTTTCTTTACCATTCCATGTTTGGTTGAAAATATCATGTACCTTTCTTCTGCAAAGTCTTTAATGGGTATAACGGCAGTAATATTCTCACCTCCCGAAAGTTGCAGCAGGTTCACTATGGCTGTCCCCTTTGCCTGGCGTCCTGCCTCCGGAATTTCATAGGCCTTCAGCTTATACAGTCTGCCCCGGTTGGTAAAGAATAAAATATAATTGTGTGTGGATGTAATAAATATATTCGAAACGAAGTCCTCGCTTTTGGTGGTTAAGGCAGTAACGCCTCTCCCTCCCCGTCTCTGGCTTCTGTAAACATCGGCGGGCACCCTTTTGATGTAGCCTAAATGGGTCAGGGTTATTGCGACTTCCTGCTCCTCAATCAGGTCTTCCATATTAAACTCCTGGATATCGGGTGCTATATTCGTTCTTCTTGCATCACCGTACTTTCCCTTTATCTCAAGCAATTCTTGCTTTATGATGGACTCCAAAAGGTCTTCCCTTTCAAGTATATCTTTAAAATATCGTATCTTTTCAAGGATCTCCCGGTATTCGGAATCTATCTTTTCCCGTTCCAGCCCGGTAAGCCTGCGAAGTCTCATGTCAAGAATAGCCTGGGCCTGCTTTTCCGAAAGACCAAACTCTTTCATCAGTCCATCCCTGGCAATTTGTTCTGTTTTGGAACCCCTGATAAGGGATATTACCCTGTCAAGGTTATCAAGGGCTATTTTCAAACCCTCAAGTATATGGGCCCTGTCCTGAGCCTTATTCAGGTCATATATTGTTCTGCGCCTGACTACATCCTTCTGGTGCAACAGGTAGTTTTCGAGTATCTGCTTCAGGTTCAGAACCCTGGGCTCGCCGTTTACAAGGGCAATCATTATTATACTGAAGGTGTCCTGCAACTGTGTGTATTTATACAATAAGTTTAGTACCACATTCGGGTTTGCATCTCTCTTTAGCTCAACGACTATCCGCATACCCTTCCTGTCGGATTCGTCTCTCAAATCCGAAATGCCTTCTATTTTCTTATCCCTGACCAGATCGGCGATTCTCTCTATAAGTTTCGCTTTGTTCACCTGATAGGGAATCTCGTTGATAATTATTGTATTCCGGTTGCCTGCCGCCTCCTCTATCGAGGCCTTCGCCCTTACCGTGACCTTGCCCCTTCCTGTCATATAGGCTTCCTTAATGGCGCTCTTGCCCATGATTGTAGCCCCGGTAGGGAAGTCGGGCCCTTTAATTGTCCTGGTAAGGTCCTTTATCTCAATTTCGGGGTTGTCTATAAGCCTGACAACACCATCGATTACTTCTCCAAGGTTGTGGGGCGGTATGCTGGTCGCCATACCAACCGCTATGCCGGAGGCCCCGTTAACCAGAATATTGGGGAACCTGGACGGTAAAACCACCGGTTCCTTAAGGGATTCGTCAAAATTGGGTATAAAATCCACCGTATCCTTGTTAATATCCCTTAACATCTCAGTGGTTATTTTAGCCATCCTGGCCTCGGTATAACGCATGGCAGCCGCACTGTCTCCGTCTACCGAACCAAAATTTCCATGTCCGTCAACAAGGGGTATCCTTGTGGAAAAGTCCTGGGCCATCCTCACCATCGCATCATAAACAGCACTATCACCGTGGGGATGGTACTTACCAAGCACATCACCCACTATACGCGCAGATTTTCTATGGGGCTTGTCGGGAGACAGCCCAAGCCCATTCATGGCGTATAGTATCCTCCTGTGTACCGGCTTTAATCCGTCCCTTACATCGGGAAGGGCCCTGCTGACTATAACGCTCATGGCGTAGTCTATATAGGATTTTTTCATCTCCTGCTGTATATCTACAGCGACTATTTTATCGTATGTTTGTTCCATGATACTTCCCCCTTATATGTCCAGATTGGTAACATGTCTGGCATTTTGCTCTATAAATTCCCTGCGCGGCTCTACCTTGGTCCCCATCAGGGTGGTGAAAATCTGGTCTGCCGCTATTGCATCCTCCACGCCAACCTGCAGCAATGTTCTTGTATCAGGATTCATTGTGGTATCCCACAACTGTTCGGGATCCATTTCTCCCAGACCTTTATATCTCTGCAGACTAACGGCTTTTACGTCCATATTTTCAAGCGTTTTTTTGAGTTGTTTATCAGAATACACATAGGCTTCTTTTTTCCCATCCTTTACGCGGTACAGGGGAGGCTGTGCAATATACAAATGTCCCTTATCTATCAGGGGTCTCATATATCTGAAGAAGAATGTAAGAAGAAGTGTCCTTATATGGGCTCCATCCACATCGGCATCCGTCATTATTATTATCTTTCCGTACCTGATCTTATCTAGGTCGAATTCATCGTCAATGCCGCTTCCAATGGCTGTTACCATAGCTCTAATCTCTTCATATCCGAGTATCCTGTCAAGTCTTGCCTTTTCAACATTTAATATCTTCCCCCTCAGCGGGAGTATCGCCTGGGTTTTTCTGTCCCTGCCCTGTTTTGCAGAACCGCCGGCGGAATCTCCCTCGACAAGATATATTTCACATAGATCGGGGTTCTTTTCGGAACAGTCTGCCAGTTTTCCCGGAAGGGAGGTATTCTCCAGCACATTCTTTCTCCTTGTCAGTTCCCTGGCTTTCCTCGCCGCATCCCTTGCCCTTGCAGCCAGGATTCCCTTTTCAATTATTACCCTTGCAGTCGAAGGGTTTTCCTCCAGGCAGGTGGAAATAGCTTCTACCGCTATGGATTCTACAATACCCTTAATTTCGCTGTTGCCCAGTTTCGTTTTTGTCTGCCCTTCATACTGTGGATCGGTTAGTTTAACGGAAATCACTGCGGTAAGGCCTTCCCTTGCATCCTCTCCCGACAGGTTTTTTTCACTTTCCTTCAGAAAATTATATTTGCGGCCATAATCATTGACAACCCTTGTCAGTGCTGCCTTAAACCCGCTTAAATGAGTGCCGCCTTCGTGGGTGTTTATATTGTTTGCATAGGAAAATATATTTTCCACATACCCGTCGTTATACTGCATGGCTATCTCAACCACGCAACCATCTCTTGTTCCTTCAAAATATATGGGGTTTTTATGAAGGCTTTCTCTGTTTTTGTTCAGGTATTTCACAAACTCTACCAGGCCGCCTTCGTAGTACATCTTGCTTTCCCTGTTGTCCCTCTCGTCCTTCAATACTATCCTTATACCCTTGTTAAGAAAGGCAAGCTCCCTTAATCTGTATTCCAGGGTGTCAAAATCAAAATCCATTTCATCAAATATCTGGAAATCCGGCTTAAAAACAATCTTTGTGCCGGTACTTTTGGTCTGGCCAATTTCAGACAACTTGCTGGCGGCTTTTCCTCTCTCATATCTCTGGCTGTAAACTTTCCCGTCCCTCATAATTTCTATATCGAGATACTCGGACAGGGCATTTACTACCGAAACGCCCACACCGTGCAAACCTCCGGATACCTTATAACTCTTTCCGTCAAATTTACCTCCGGCATGCAGCATTGTCAGTGCAACCTCCACCGCAGGCTTTCCAACTTTGGGATGTATGCCTACCGGTATCCCTCTTCCGTTATCTGTAACGGTAACCGAATTGTCGGCATGAACAGTAACCTTTATCTTGTCGCAGAAACCGGCCAGGGCTTCATCTATGCTGTTGTCCACCACCTCAAAAACCAGATGATGCAGCCCCCTGGGACCGGTACTGCCTATATACATTCCGGGCCTTTTTCTTACCGCCTCTATTCCTTCCAAAACCTGAATTTGATTTTCGTCATATTGATTTGCTGCATCTTTGTCTATCACGGTCTTACCCCCTTGGTTATTGATTGATAGGATTTATATTCACAAAAAAACTCCAGGAACCCCCAGAGCCGGTGTTTATGGATATATCTGGCTTAAATATTATTCATAAAGCCTGCTCTTCTGCTCAAAGTAGTTGACGATATGGGAGAAAAATAAACCACACTCGCACCTGCCTTATTTCTTCGCCGCCCATTCGATGCGTTTTCTGTTATCACTACTGATTTGGGCTTTTCCTTTGAGATTGTCTTTACAAAACCCTCTTCATCGGCAACCTTTATAAACTCACTGGTATCCTTGGATTCCGATGACGATTTAATATCTATAATTGCTATTACATCCTCAAGATGTATTATAACATTTTTCCCCAGGTGTAAATACATCATTTCCCTCCTCCTGCCGGTATGACGACTATTCCTCTGTTATTATTATTCCACTATTTATATAAAAAACCTTCCCATGGATATATCTTTTTTCCATCGCACCGGTCAAATGCGTACAGGTAATAAATGCCTGTATCCGGCTTATATTCTCCAAGACAAATTTTTGACGCTGCGGATCTAGTTCGGACATTACATCGTCAAGCAGCACAACAGGGTATTCTCCCGTCTCTTCTTTAATGAGCTCTATTTCGGATAGCTTCAGTGACAGCGCAGCGGTTCTTTGCTGCCCCTGGGAACCGAACTTCCTTGTGTCAATTCCATTGATAGCCACCCCCAGGTCTTCTCTGTGGGGACCGGAATTGGTTACCCCGGTTTTAATATCCCTCTCCCTGCTGTTTTCAAGGTTAACTTTAAGCTGGGCCTGGATATCCTTAATGCCCTTTATGTTATTTAAATCGACACAGGATAGATATGCGACTTCAAGCTTTTCGTCACCATTGGTTATTGTCGCATGAATACTGCTGGAAATAGCCGAAATTTTATTTATAAAGTGTACCCTGTCATATATAAGTTTTGCCCCGTAGCCAATCAACTGCCTGTCCCAGTCCGCCAGTGTATCCACGTTAGCTTTTTTGCGCAGATTGTCCCTAAGCAGGGAATTCCTCTGAAAAAGCACCTTGTTATAGCTGTTTAACGCATAGTAATAGGAAGGTTTAAGCTGCGCAATCTCCTGGTCCATAAACCTTCTCCTGAAGCTGGGCCCTTCCTTTACCAGTTTAAGTTCCTCGGGAGAAAAAAACACAACCATCAGGTTCCCCAGCAATTCCCCCCTTTTTTTTAGATTTATGCCATTTACCTTAACCCTTTTATTGTTCCCCTTTATCCCTATCTCTATTTCCTTTTCCCCTTTGTCTTCCACCAATCTCCCTTTAATATAAAGGGTATCGCTGTTCCATCTTACCAATTCCCTGTCGAAGGGTGTACGGTATGACTTCCCGGATGAAAGCAAATATACAGCCTCCAGCAGATTTGTTTTCCCCTGGGCGTTATTGCCCACAATAAAATTAAGCCCCCTATCAAAGGCTGTTTGCTGCTCTATATAATTCCTGTAATTTTTAAGTTTCAGCCCCTTAAGGTACAACCTATCCACTCCAATCGGGCAGCCTTTACTCGGTGGGACTTACCCTTATACTCTCTTCACCGTCTATTTCCACAACATCTCCGGGAAATAGTTTTTTTCCCCTCTGCCTGGCTATCTGCCCGTTAACCTTAACTCTGCCGTCCATAACAATAAATTTAGCCTGGCCCCCTGTTTGAGAAATACCAGACATCTTTATAAGCTGACCAAGAGTTATATACTCTCCCTTTATAATAATATCTTCCATCTACCCATCATCCCCCGTGATATCTTTTTAACCATCATAGAATTTAACGTGATCATTAACTTTGATTCCCTGAAAACAGTATACCATAACAGAATTAATCGAACAAGTGTTTGTATTTATCAGGAAATCACCCTGACAGGCAGCAGCAAATAGATATAGTGCTCGCCCTCCTTGGGCTTTATTATGCATGGGCTCACACCGGTTGTTAATTCAAGCTTTATATATTCACTCTCTATTATCTTGAGCACATCCGTCAGGTACTTTGAATTGAAGGCTATCTCTATATCCTTCCCTTCGGTTTCTACTGTTATCTCCTCAAGTACCTCTCCTATTTCGGCGTTTGAAGTGATCCGTAAGCAGTCCTCCTGTACGCTGAACTTTATCAGGTTGTTTTTGCCTTCCCTGGCCAGCAGTGAGGCCCTCTCGCAGCTGTCCAGCAGTTCTGCGTTTTTCAGGGTAATGCCGGTTCCGTATTCCTCCGGGATTATCTGTCTGTAATTAATAAAATCTCCTTCAAGAAGCCTTGAAATGACTCTGGTTTTTTCCATGCTGAACAAAACCTGGTTTCCGGCAAGGTCAATCCGAACACTGCCCCTGTCGTCCCTTAGTATTTTTTGTATCTCATTCAAGGTTTTTGCAGGTATAACAGCTGAAATATCCTCTTCCATATCCAGTTTTACCGTTCTAACCGCCAGTCTGAATCCATCAAGGGCGACCATGCTTATCTCTCCCCTGGAACATTCCAATAAAGCTCCTGTCAGAATTGGCCTTATTTCATCCACCGCACAGGCAAATGTGGTCTGCCTTATCATGCTCTTTAACAAATCCTGCGGCAGCAAAAAACTTCTCTCCCCGTCCACCTGCGGAAGTTCCGGAAAATCTTCTCCATTTTTTCCCTGTAGGTGGAAACAGGAATTTGCACACTTTATTTCGGTTATATAACCTTCATTTACAGAAATTTCGACTTCCGCCGAAGGAAGTTTTCTGATTATTTCTCCGAGCAGCCTTGCATCCAATACAACCCAGCCATTTTCCATTATTTCGCTTTCCACCTGGTATTCAATTCCCAACTCCAGGTCTGTGGCCATCAGCTTAAAGCTTTCACCTCTGCAATCGAACAAAATGCCCTGCAGTATGGGAAGGGTGGTTTTTAGGGACACTGCCTTTTGAACTGTAAGTATTCCCTCAAGGATATTATCTCTGCTGCAAATTATTCTCATGGGGATAACCTCCCTATCTTAAATTTTTAAATAAAATAATATATATAATTAGTAGTAATAGTAGTAGGGGCTGTTAGTATGTGGAAAAGTACTTATTACACTGTGTAATGAACGATTACGCATGTTAATCAAATGTTATTAACTGGTGCATCGTTTTCCACATTATCAAGGGCAATTATTTGATAAATTTTGCAGTATTGACTTATCAACATGTTATTAACCGGTTATCAACCGGTTAATAACACTGCAATTTGGTTAATTTAGCCGTAAAGCTTCCTGTTAATCTCACTTAAAGCTATCTTGAGCGATTCATCCGTTTTTAGTTCGGAACAAATTTTATCATAGGCATGCATTACCGTTGTATGATCCCTGCCTCCAAACTCTTCCCCTATCTTTACAAGGGGAAGGTCGGTATGCTCCCTTGCAAGGTACATGGCTATCTGGCGTGGAAAGGCAATGGCCCGGGTGCGCTTAGAAGATTTAAAGTCCTCGGTTTTAACTGAATAATATTCAGATATAACCCGTTTGATTATGTCAATAGTAATGGCTTTAGGCTGTGCGTTTGAAAAGAAATCCTTCAGCGCTTCCTGCGTCAGGTCCATATTTATCTCCCTGGTTGTCAGGGTGGAATAGGCCGCTACTCTATTCAGGGCGCCCTCAAGTTCCCTTATGTTGGATTCAATTTTTTTTGCAATATAAGCAAGGGCTTCATCGGGTATTGTTATATCTTCTATCTTGGCCTTTTTCTTGAGGATGGCTATACGGGTTTCAAAATCCGGCGGCTGAATATCGCATATCAGACCCCATTCGAACCTTGAACGAAGCCTGTCCTCAAGGGTGGGTATTTCCTTCGGGGGCCGGTCGCTGGATATAATTATCTGCTTGCTTGCTTCATACAGAGAATTAAAGGTATGGAAGAACTCTTCCTGGGTTCTTTCCTTGTCCGCAATAAATTGGATGTCATCCACAAGCAGGACATCGGTGGTTCTGTATCTGTTCCTGAATTCAACGTTCTTGTCGTCCCTTATCGAATTAATCAAATCGTTGGTAAACTTTTCGGATGTAGTGTATACAACCCGGGTTTTGGGATTGTTCCTTAATATGTAGTGACCTATTGCGTGCATTAGGTGGGTTTTTCCAAGACCAACTCCTCCGTATAGGAAAAGGGGATTATATGATTTAGCAGGGGCTTCCGAAACTGCCAGCGAGGCGGCATGGGCAAACCGGTTGCTGTTTCCTATTACAAAGGTATCAAAGGTATATTTGGGGTTTAGTATGCCAATACCTGAAACAAGGGTGTCATTTTCATTCCTTTGTCTGGCGTTTGCTGCACGGGCATCGGCATCCTTTTCTTCGGGCAGTATAATCCTTATATCGTATTCTGTGGAAGTAACCTGTTCCAGCGCATTAAAAATAAGCGTAATATAACGGGCCTCAAGGATATTTTTGATAAAATCGGTGGGTGCACACAGCAGTATACGTTCACCGGTTATTTCAACAGGTTGGATAACTTTAAACCATGTATTGAAGCTTACTTCAGCCAATTCGTCTTTTATCAGTTTAAGAGCGTTTTCCCATACTATAGCCACATTGTCTTGCATAAATAATCCTCCTTAAGTAGGTTGTCCACACAAATAACAACAGAATTTCGGAATAATTTTTATACCCCGGGAAACTAATATAATTGTGTATAAAACATAAAAAATATTGTGATTAACCGAAATATTATCCGGCTAGAAATCTTCTAAACAGGAATAAGGCTGACGGTAACGTGCTTACATACATATTACAATGCCTGGCAACCGACCATATAAATGGTTTAACTTATTAACATATGCTATATCATGATAACAGATAATTATGGAGTTATCAATAATTATTGGCAACATATCCACAAAAAATAACACCAAATTTTACTATTATCCACAATCACGTTTTCTTGACACGAATATTCAATAGGTCTATAATCTATATATAGTTTGGCGAATTATGCTCTTGTTGGTATACAGCAGGAAGAGGGGGGTGTTATATATGAAAATGACATATCAGCCCAAGAAGAGGCAGAGAAAAAAGGAGCATGGTTTCAGAAAAAGGATGAAAACCAGCTCCGGAAGAAAGGTATTAAAGAATAGGAGAAAAAAAGGCAGAAAGAGATTGACAGCATAAGGCCGCTCTTAGGAGGCCTTTTTTGTAGTAGAATAAGCTATATTCCCTGTTTCCGGGTATCCCGGATGATAATAAACGGTTAAGATGGCCCGGGAGAACCGGAGCAGGGTTAAAGAAGGGTTAGTATGTCTGATTTGAGCACAATAAGAAAGAGCAGGGAATTTTCAAAGGTATACAGGAGGGGAAAGGGTAAAGCAAATCCTTTGTTGGTCCTGTATGTGCTGAAAAACAGCAGGGATTATAACAGAATAGGAATAAGCGTCAGCAAAAAAGTTGGCAAGAGCGTGACAAGAAACAGGGTGAAAAGACTGATTAAAGAGGTATACAGAAAGCATTCCGAAACAAAAGATACGGGCTACGACCTTGTATTTATAGCGCGGACGCAAGCGGCGAGGGCCGGGTACTACGAGATTGAAAAATATATGATGGATTTACTCAAAAGACATAAACTAATTGAAAAGAAGGATTAATATGAAAAGGGTGTTTATATTCGTTATAAATCTATACAGAAAGTTTTTGTCACCTTTAAAAAACGGAAAGTGCAGGTTTTATCCGACCTGTTCTGAATATGCTATACAGGCCATAGATAAGTACGGCGCTGCAAAGGGGAGCTTCATGGCAGGGAAAAGGTTGCTAAGGTGCCATCCTTTTCACCCAGGAGGTTATGACCCCGTAAAATAACCAAGGACTAGGGGGAGATAAATTGTTTAACGCTATTGCTGAACCTTTGGGAAAACTGCTTTTTTATATATATAATATGGTTAACAGCTACGGGCTTTCCATAGTGATTTTTACCATAATCGTAAAGCTGGTTTTAATGCCCTTAACTTTAAAACAGTCAAAATCAATGAAGGATATGCAGGAGCTAAACCCTAAGATAAAGGAACTGCAAAAAAAATACGGCAAGGATAAACAGAAGCTTAATGAAAAAACCATGGAACTGTACAAAGAACATAAAGTAAATCCCTTTGGCGGAGGATGTTTACCTCTTTTGGTACAGTTGCCCATATTATTTGCACTGTTTCAGGTTCTAAGGGAGCCCCAGCAGTATGTATTCCCCCCCGAGATTTATGAAACGGTAGAAAAGAGTTTTCTTTGGATAGCAGACCTGTCGGCAACCTCCAGCTTTACAGAGAGTATGACAGACCCGATAATGTGGGTATTGCCTTTGTTGGCTGCTGCCACTACCTATTATCAGTCTAAGATGGTTGCGCCAAAAGGCGGTGACAATCCCTCCCAGAGCACCATGACCGTAATGATGCCGCTGATGATAGGATACTTTAGTTTTAGTTTTCCTGCCGGGGTTACTCTTTATTGGGTACTCAGCAACCTGTTTCAAATAGCCCAGCAATACTTCTTTATGGGACGGCCGGGAGCTGTTAAGGAGGGATCCAATTGACGGATAAATGTGTAATAAAAACGGGCAGAACCATCCAGGAAGCGGTACAACTGGCGATACAGGAGTTAAACGTGGATTTGAGCGAAGTGAAGATTGATATACTGGAAGAGCCCGAGAAAGGCCTCCTTGGTCTTATAAATAATAAACCGGGGAAAGTCAAGGTTACATTGAGAGCCACACCGGCGGATGTGGCAAAGGAATTTCTCGAAAAACTTATAGGCAATATGGGCGTTGAAGGCCGGGTAACAGTTAAAGAGGAAGAGGAAAAGGTGTTAAGGTGTGAAGTCAAAGGACCCAATATGGGGATTTTAATAGGGCGAAGGGGCCAGACCCTTGATGCCATTCAATATATTACAGGATTGGTTATAAATAAAAAATATAAGGATGATTATTACCGGGTAATAGTTGACACTGAAAGCTACAGGCAAAAAAGAGAGGAAACACTGATACAGCTGGCAAAGAATGTAGCTTATAAGGCCGTGAGGATAGGTAAGGATATAGCCCTTGAACCGATGAACCCCTACGAGAGAAGAATAATCCATTCCGCATTGCAGGAGGATGATCGGGTTACAACATACAGTGAAGGGGAAGACCCATACCGAAAGGTCATAATAAGCATAAGATAAACTTTGAGCAGGCGCCGGGCGCCTGCTCAAAGTTTATCCCCATTACACCGGGGGAGGTATTACCGGTATGTCAGATAAGGGTTATTAATACAGGAACATTTGGTATAATATCTAAGAGGTGATTCAATTGGTTATCAATGAAGGGGACACCATTGCTGCTGTAGCCACCGCTCCGGGGGATTGTGGCATAGGAATAGTAAGGATTAGCGGTCCGGAAGCCATAAAAATAGCAGAAGGGATTTTCCGGTCGGTAACCGGAACGCCGCTTAGGGATTTACCCTTCAGAAGGATGAACTACGGCTATATCTATAATCCTGACAGCGGGGAAAGGATAGATGAAGTTCTGACAGCAGCAATGAAGGCGCCAAATACATATACAAGGGAAGATGTTGTTGAAATACACTGCCACGGGGGAAACATTCCGGTAAGAAAGATACTGGAGGTGGTCCTGGGCTCGGGGGCCAGGCTTGCAGAACCCGGGGAGTTTACCAAAAGGGCTTTTTTAAACGGCAGAATAGATTTATCCCAGGCCGAGGCGGTAATGGATATAATCAACTCAAAGTCCGAAATGGGACTAAGGACTGCGGTAGCCCAATTGGAGGGAGGCCTTTCAAAAAGGCTTGATAGCATAAAGGACAAGCTGTTGTCAATAATGTCAAGGATAGAAGCCTCAATAGATTTTCCCGAGCACGATATTGAGGAAATGACACGGAATGCACTGCTGCAGGAAACACAACTGTCAGTGGTTATGGCAGACAAGCTTTTGTCCACCGCGTCCACCGGAAAGTTCGTTCGGGAGGGTTTAAAAACAGCGATTATAGGGAAGCCAAACGTTGGGAAATCTTCACTGCTTAATGCGCTGCTGCGGGAAAACAGGGCTATAGTAACCGAAGTGCCCGGGACGACAAGGGATATTATCGAAGAATATATCAACCTCAGGGGTATCTCCCTAAGGTTAATGGATACGGCGGGAATAAGGGAGACAAATGACCTGGTGGAGAGCCTGGGTGTGGAAAAAACCAGGGAATATCTGGGGATGGCCGATTTGGTGCTTTTGGTGCTTGATGCGGCAAGACCTCTTTCAGAGGACGATAGGAAAATACTGGAAATAGTCAAGGGCAAAAAAGTAATTGTGCTTATCAATAAAACCGATTTGGATATTAAGCTGGAATTAGATGAGATAGCCGACAGGTTTAGGGAGGGTCCGATAATTCAAATGTCGCTTGCCCGGGGAACAGGGCTGGATACCCTTGAAGAGACAATATATAATATGGTATATTCAGGCGGAGTAAAGACCGGCGATGCGGTGATGGTGACAAACGTACGTCATGAAGAGTGCCTGAAAAGGGCAAAGAGAAGTTTGCAGGAGGCGGAAAAGGCGATAGCTAACATGATACCGGTAGACCTGGTTTCAATAGACATAAAGGCGGCTATGGAAGCCCTTGGGGAAATAACAGGGGAAAGTATAACCGAAGAAATAGTTGACAGGATTTTTCATGATTTTTGTATAGGCAAGTAGGAGGGATGGTATGGAATACTACGCTGGCGAATATGACGTTATTGTGGTAGGGGCAGGACACGCAGGCTGCGAAGCATGCCTTGCTGCGGCAAGAATGGGACATAAGACCCTGGTGGTTACCCTTAATCTGGACAGCATTGCCCTTATGGCCTGCAATCCTGCAATAGGCGGCACCGGAAAAGGACACCTGGTAAGGGAAATTGATGCCCTCGGAGGAGCAATGGGAGTAGCAGCCGATAAAACATTCATACAGATTAAGATGCTCAATACAGGCAAGGGGCCGGCGGTGCATTCCCTGAGGGCCCAGGCAGACAAAAAGGAATATCAGGCTGAGATGAAAAGAACGCTGGAGGAGCAGGAGAACCTGGATATTAAGCAGGATGAGGTCGTGGACCTGGTAATAGAAGATAAAAAGTGTAAAGGAATAAGGACAAAAAACGGGGCGGTTTTTCACAGTAAAACGGTTGTACTGACTACCGGGGTGTATCTAAGGGGGAAGATTTTTATAGGCGATATCAGTTATGAAGGCGGACCCTACGGGTTATTTGCCGCCAATGAGCTATCAAGGGGTCTGGAAAGGGCGGGCATTAGGCTGATGAGATTTAAGACAGGAACACCCGCAAGGGTGCACAGGGATTCACTGGACTATTCGGCAATGACAGAACAAAAAGGGGACGATGAGATAGTGCCCTTTTCTTTTCTGAACGAATTTGAAGAAATGGAAAGGGATCAGATTTCCTGCTGGCTTACCTATACCAACGATAAAACCCATGAAATCATAAGAAATAACCTTCACAGGTCGGCCCTGTACGGGGGCAAGATTACGGGAACAGGAACCAGGTACTGTCCTTCGATAGAGGGAAAACTGATAACCTTTCCGGACAAACAGGCCCACCAGCTTTTTATCGAACCCGAGGGAAGGGAAACCAGGGAAATGTATGTACAGGGTATGTCCACCAGCCTTCCTGAGGATGTACAAATGCAGTTTTACCGGTCGATAAAGGGGCTGGAGAATGCCAAGGTTATGAGAACAGCCTATGCCATAGAATATGATTGCATAGATCCGACGCAGCTAATGCTTTCGTTGGAATGTAAGGATATAGAGAATTTATTCTGTGCCGGGCAGATAAACGGCAGCTCGGGATATGAGGAGGCGGCAGCCCAGGGAATAATTGCAGGGATGAATGCGGTGCAAAAAATCAGGGGAGACAAACCGGTAATCCTTGACCGGTCGGAGGCTTATATTGGGGTGCTGATTGATGACCTGGTCACAAAGGAAACAACCGAGCCTTACCGTATAATGACTTCAAGGGCGGAATACAGGCTTTTGCTCAGGCAGGATAATGCCGACCGGCGGTTGACCGGAAAGATGTACCCGTTGGGACTTATTACCGGGGACAGATATAGAAGGTACAGTGAAAAATGCCGGATGATACAGGGTGAAATAGAAAGGCTTAAAAACACGGTTTTGCCTCCTTCCCAGGAAGTGAATGACTTTCTGAGGGAAAGGGAGAGCACCGTGATTAAGACGGGTATAAGTCTTTATGACCTTATAAAGAGGCCCGAGATAGAGTATGAACCCCTTAAGGTTTTGGACAGGGACAGGCCCGATTTACCCCGGGCGGCAGGCAAACAGGTGGAGACAGAGATTAAATATGAGGGATATATAAAAAAGCAGCTAATGCAGGTAGAGCAGTTTAAAAAGATGGAGGGCCAAAAGCTCGGACCGGACCTGGATTATTCGGATATAAACGGAATGAGACTGGAGGCCAGGGAGAAATTAAACAAAATAAAGCCGGATTCCCTCGGACAGGCTTCAAGGATATCCGGGGTTTCTCCGGCGGACATATCGGTGCTGATGATTTATCTTGAGCACAAAAGAAGGGCGGGCAAATAATGGAAGGTCCGGCAGAGATGCTAAGGTCGGGGGCGGAGCAGCTGGGGCTTGTCATTGACGGGACCCAGACAGACAAATTCTTGCATTATATGGAAATGCTTGTATGCTGGAACAAAAAGGTCAATCTTACGGCTATTACCGACAGACATGAGATTATTACAAAGCATTTTCTCGATTCTTTGACCTGTGCGGCGACCGGTTATGTAAGAAGCGGTGTTAAAGCAGCAGACATAGGTACAGGAGCCGGTTTTCCCGGCATACCGCTGAAAATTGTCTGTCCCGGACTGGAGATAACACTGCTGGATTCCCTTAATAAAAGGGTGGAATTTCTAAAGCATGCGGTCGGGGAACTGGGACTTGAGGGGGCCGATCCGCTGCACGGCAGAGCTGAGGATGTGGCAAGGAATGCAGCCCACAGGGAAAGATACGACCTGTGTTTTTCAAGGGCCGTTGCGCACCTATCGGTTGTCGGGGAATACTGCCTGCCCTTTGTGAAAAAAGACGGAACTTTCCTTGTGATGAAAGGGCCTGGGTATCTTCAGGAAATTAATGAGGCAGGCAGGGCATTACAGGTATTAGGTGGAGAGATTGCCCAGACAAAGGAGTTTAAACTTCCGTTTACAGATATTATCCATTATATAATAATTATTAAGAAAACAAGGACAACCGGGTCAGAATATCCAAGAAAAGCCGGAAGGCCGACGAAATATCCCCTTAAGTGAAGAAACATGAAAACATATGTAGAACGATTCTTTCTTTTAACGGAAGGAACAAAGGCCGCAGATACAGAAATGAATAAGGGACGGGAACGATAAATAACATTAGGGGGAAGGGCGGCTGTTTCATGGAAGGAAAAGAAACCTTTATCGAAAATGTAGAAATAGATAAAATCAGGCCAAACCCATATCAGCCCAGGAAAAAGTTTAACAACATTGCCATTGAGGAACTGGCGTTATCCATTAAAGAATACGGCGTGCTGCAGCCCATTGTGGCAAAAAGAATGAATAACGGATATTTTGAACTGATAGCAGGCGAAAGGCGGGTTAAGGCAGCCAGGCTTGCCGGCCTTAATAATATACCGGCAATAGTTATTGAAATAAAGGACGAAGATTCTGCCATTATTGCCCTGATCGAAAATTTGCAGAGGGAAAATCTCAATTTTTTCGAAGAGGCGGAAGGATATTATAACTTGATGAACGACTACCAGCTTACCCAGGAGCAGGTGTCTAAGAAAGTCGGCAAGAACCAGTCAACTATTGCAAACAAAATAAGGCTTCTGAGGCTGCCAAGGGAAGTAAGGGAGCATATTATACAGAACGGGCTAACAGAAAGGCATGCACGGGCATTGTTGAAAATTCCCGAGCAGGAGATACAGATGACCCTCCTCAGCAGGATTACGGAAAAAAACCTAAGGGTGAAGGATACCGAGGAATTGGTGGACAGGATATTGGACAAACTGACTTCAAGGGAAGAGGATATGCTGCCCGAGGAAATCAACAAGAACATTAGAGGAACAATAAACTATAGAATATATGTCAATACAATTAAGAATGCCTACAAAGCGATTGTACAGTCGGGGATCCAGGCGGAATTCAGCCAGAAGGATTCCGGGGAATATGTCGAAGTTGTGGTTAAGATACCCAAAAGCGCTGTTGCTTCAGCGCGATAGATATATCTGCAGTACAATAAATTCATTTATAGTTCTGTATAAGACTGTTTTCGGGATGAGGAAGAAGGTATATTATTATGCCTTCTGATGATAGGGCTTCATGAAAGGTAAGCGCATGCATTAAGTGGTTTAGATAAGGAAAAGTTTTTTCTAAAGCATTTTCGCAAAAGCGGGTTTTCATGAAGCCCGTTTAAGTTTGTCTGAACAAAAAAATCTGCCCGGGGCAGATTTTTTTGTTCAAAAGAAGGAACTGGTACTAAAATAAAGAATCAAGAAAGGATAATAGTAATCCTGAGAGGTGATTGGGTGTCAAAGGTTATTGCAGTATTTAACCAAAAGGGCGGGGTGGGAAAGACAACCACCAATGTGAACTTAAGCTCTTGTATAGCGATAAAAGGGAAAAGGGTGCTTGTGGTTGATATAGATCCCCAGGGCAATACCACCAGCGGACTGGGTATAGACAAGAAGTCTTTACAAACAACCATATATGAAGTCCTGATTGGCGAAGCAAAGCCGGAAGAGGTTATTATAGAAACAGCGGTGGAAAGCCTGTACATAATACCCTCCAGCGTTCAATTGGCAGGAGCGGAGATAGAACTGACCGAATTTCAGGAAAGGGAGAAAATGCTCAAGAAAGCCTTGGCGGGTATAAGGGACAAATATGATTATGTTTTTGTGGACTGCCCCCCTTCCCTGGGGCTGCTGACAATTAACGCCCTTGCAGCCGCCGACAGCGTTTTGATACCCATACAATGCGAGTACTATGCACTGGAAGGGGTAAGCCAGCTTATGAATACCATATGGCTGGTCCAGAGGAGTCTCAATCCCGACCTGACGGTGGAGGGAGTAGTGCTCAGCATGTTTGACGGGCGTACAAACCTGTCAATACAGGTGGTTGATGAGGTTAAACGGTTTTTTAAAGGGAAGGTTTATACATCTATTATTCCAAGGAATATCAGGTTGGCTGAAGCTCCGAGCTACGGGATACCCATTGTCATGTATGACCCGAAATCGAAGGGAGCACAAGCCTATGAGGAGCTGGCGGATGAATTTATAGAATATGGCGAGGAGGAATAGGGATAAATGGCAAAACAAAGACTGGGCAAAGGGCTTAATGCACTAATTCCCGAACTCCCACAAATAGAGGACCAGGGAGTGCAGGAGATACCCATTACAGACATAACGCCAAACAAACATCAACCGCGACAGCAGTTCGATGCCGGCAAACTTGAACAGTTGGCCGGTTCTATTTCGAAACATGGCATAGTTCAGCCTGTGGCATTGAGGAAAATTGATAAGGGTTACGAACTGGTAGCGGGGGAAAGAAGATGGAGAGCTGCGAGAATGGCAGGGCTAAAAGCTGTTCCTGCCGTTGTAATGGAACTGGATGAACGACAGATGGTGGAGATTGCGCTGGTGGAAAACCTGCAAAGGGAAGACCTAAACCCTCTGGAAGAAGCCGAGGCCTACAGAACCCTGCTGGAAGAATACGACTTAACCCAGGAGGAGATTGCGCTGGCTGTTGGTAAAAGCAGGCCTGCAATAGCCAATACCCTGAGGCTTTTAAACCTTCCTCCCGACATACAGGAAATGGTGCGGGAGGACCGGATAACCGCAGGGCATGCCAGGGCTATGATTTCCCTTGGAGAAAAGGAACAGAAACTAGTGGCGGACAGGATACTGAAAGAAGGATTAAGCGTCAGGGACGCCGAAAAACTCGTTAATAATATGATTAAGGAACGCGGCAAAAAACCTTCCAGGAATAAGGACAAAAAACCCTGGGTAACCGAAATGGAGGCTGCTATAGGGGAACTGCTGGGAACAAGGGTGCAGATAGTACAAAACAGGAAAAAGGGGAAAATCGAAATAGAGTATTACGGCGGCGAAGACCTGGAAAGGATATTGGAACTGATAAAGGGATAGGTTTCACGTGAAACAATGGGCGGAAACCAGGCTGTCTATAAGCATTGTGTATGGATGATGGCGAGTAATGCCGGAAAAAGACTCTGGGACACAGCCTGGAAAAACTTTTTGCCGGAGGAGGGATGGTTATGAAGGTTTACCTTGTCAGCGCCTTTACCCACCAAGGCAGGGGAGGGAACGGGGCGGGGGTGGTGCTCTGCGAAGGGTTTCCCGGGAACAACCAGATGCAGGAAATAGCGAAAGCGATTGGTTTTTCAGAGACGGTTTTTGTCTGCCCGGGGGAAGATGTTTACACAAGCAAATTCTTTACCCCCCAATGTGAAGTGCCCCTTTGCGGGCATGCTACCATAGCAGCCTTTCATCTGATGGGTTATCTGGGATACATAAGGGGGAACGAAGGTACTGTGACAGCGACACAGGAGACCGGAGCCGGGAGGCTGCCGGTCTGTATTGAATTCGTGCGGGGAAGGCCGGGCAGGGTTTTTATGGAACAATCAAAGCCCAGCAGGCTTGGTGCTTTGGACAGGGAAGACTTGAAGGAACTGTGCATATGTCTGGGGTTGGAATTGGCGGATTTGGGGATAGAGAACAGTGCGAATACCCTTCCCGAAATAATAAGCACAGGCTTGCCCGACATAATTGTGCCTGTTCTTACAAAGAATATACTGGATGGCATAAACCCGGAGTTTGAAAGGCTGGCCGGGCTGTCCCGGCGGCTCGGGGTTGTGGGAGCCCATGTATTTACAATGCAGACCGAAAACCCGGAATTTACGGTGCGCTGCAGAAATTTTGGACCCGCAGTAGGAATAAATGAGGAAGCCGCGACGGGGACTTCCAACGGCGCACTGGGGTATTACCTTTACAAGCGGGGCATGCTTACAGCCGGGGGAATGGCTTGCGAGCAGGGGTTTGGCATGGGCAAACCTTCTGCCATCTATGTAAGGGCAGGCCAAGAAGGTGTCTGGGTCGGGGGAGAAGCGGCCATAACAGGGGAAAGGGATATTAACTTATAAATAACAAGCCGGCGCACACGCCGGCAGATGAGGCACCCGGTGCAATCCGGCTTAAACGGACGGAATATCAGTCACGATAATCTTTGTAGATATTTTCATGTCTATTACATATTATATAATACGCTGCAAAGAAGAGGGAATACGAAGGGTTGTTTCCCGTGAAACAAAACCAGGAGGCTTATATATGATATATCTTGATAATGCTGCAACCAGCTTTCCCAAGCCGGAGCAGGTGTATGTTGAAATGGATAAATGCATGCGGGATTACGGCGCAAATCCGGGGAGGTCCGGCCACAGGCTCGCCCTTGAAGCGGGCAGGGCCATCTATAACACCAGGGAGCGCCTGTGCAGGCTTTTTAATGTAGAAAATCCCATGCAGATAGTATTTACCGCAAACGCCACCGAAGCCCTCAACCTTGGGATAAAGGGGCTTCTCAAAGAAGGGGACCATGTTGTTTCCACCTCGATGGAGCACAATTCAGTGGCGAGGCCTTTAACGGTCCTTGAGCCAAAGGGAATAAGCACAACCTTTGTTAAGTGCGATTCCAAGGGAAGGCTGGATCCGCAGGACATAGAGAAGGCAATCAAAAAAAATACCGCCCTGATAGTAACAACCCATGCTTCCAACGTGGTTGGAACCCTTATGCCGGTTAAGGAGATAGGGCGCATTGCAAAGGACAGGGGGATACCCTTTATGGTTGATGCCGCTCAAACGGCAGGGGTATATGATATAGATGCAGAGGGGATGAACATCGACATGCTCGCCTTCCCGGGGCACAAGGGACTTATGGGCCCCCAGGGCACCGGCGGATTGTATATAAGTGAAAAACTGGAAGTTATGCAGATGAAGGAGGGTGGCACCGGAAGCAGTTCGGAAAACCTGTTCCAGCCTGTTTTCGCACCGGACAGATATGAAAGCGGCACCCCCAACACAGCAGGAATAGTAGGACTGGGTGAAGGGGTTGGGTTTATACTTGAAAAGGGTACGGATAATATAAGGAGCCATGAACAGGAATTGACGGGTCTGATGCTGCAGGGATTTGGGGAGATAGACGGAGTTAGTATATATGGCCCGGCCGATGAAAAACTACAGGCGGCGGTTGTATCCATTAACATTGCGGATAAAGATTCCGGTGAGATGAGCTATATTCTGGATAAGCTTTACGGTATTGCAACCCGTTCAGGATTGCACTGTGCACCGCTTGCCCACAGAACCATGGGAACCTTTGAACGGGGTACCATCAGATTCAGTCTTGGATATTTCAACACCCGGGAAGAAATAATGACTGCCATACGGGCAGTTAAGGAAATAGCATCGGAAGTGTAAATAAAGACATAAAAAACAGCCATTAGGGCTGTTTTTTTATGTCCTTCCATTGGGGGAGCAGCATGGTTTTTTGCAGCGCTTTTATTATTATTAAGGTCAGGGGCCCAATCAAAATTCCTATTACTCCAAAGATGCGCAGGCCCAAATACAGTGATATGAGGGTCGCCAGCGGGTGCAGGCCAATATTCCGTCCCATTATTTTGGGTTCAATTATCTGTCTTGTCACTAATATCACTCCGTATAAAATGAGCAGTGGAATTCCTATCCGGTAGTTTTTCATGAGCATGTTTATGATGGACCAGGGAACAAGGACTGCTCCGGTGCCCAATATGGGCAGGGCGTCTACCGCTCCGATAATTATAGCCATTGTCAGGGCATAGGGAATCCCGATAAAATACAGTCCCGTTATTGTTATCAAAAAAGTTATACCCATGATGGTGAGCTGTGCCCGTATAAAGCCCCCCAGAGCCTTAAGCAGATCGGCGTATACGCTTTTTATTCTGTTTAGCAGATCCTCGGGCAGCTGAGAGGAGGAAAAATTCCTTATAAGATACATGTCCTTGCTCATCATGTACGAGGAAATAATGGTTACAATTACAAACAACAGGGTTTTTGGAAAAAATGTTATTAGAACCATTGATTTACCTATGGTACTGCTTATTACTGCTGTTATAGAATTGATTATGTTGAGGAAGCCTGTGTTCACCATCTGCATAAACTCGGGAGACAGGTTTATATAAATATTCTGGCCCCAGGCAATCAGTTCCTCGGTTGCTGTCCTTAAGCTATAGGCATACTGCGGCAGGCGCTCAAGAATATTGTTGAGTTCCACAATAAGCCGTGAAGCCCCGATAAACAGCAGCAGGCTAATAAGCGAAAAGAACAGCAATATAAAACATATGGATAGTAAGCCGCGGGGGATCTTTGTTTTTTTATCCAAACGGTTAACCAGGGGGTTTACTATTAAAGCTATTATCCAGGCGATTATAAAGGGTAAAACATATGCGAAGAATTTGGCAAAAAACAGATACATTAGTACGATAGTACCAACTATAAAAAATGTTTTATAAAAATAGACGGCATATTTCTGGTATTCCTGCACCGGTTACCCCCCCTATGAAAGATTATCATATTAAGATTATTGCCATTTTTATCTTGCTTAATAATATATTAGCATAATTATAAGGCAAAGTATATAATAAGCGCCGGTATGGATAGATGCCCGGATATATAAATTACACCTGCACCGGGCAGAAGGAAAATGTCTAAGAATGTAGAATATGTATAGTTAGCATAAGGAGGATGACCATGGATATAAAAGCGATAGCAGAGTTGGTTCCGGCATATAACACTCTTATTTTGACAATTTCCGCCATTGGAGTAATAGTTTTATTTTTTTTACTTTGCATATTGGCCATTAAAACAGCCAGATTAAACCGCAGGTATAACAGGCTGATGAAAAACAGCGGCGGGGACAGCCTGGAAGGCCTTGTTTTGGAGTATACAGAGAAAATTACCGGCCTGGAAGAGGAAAGCATTGATCTGGACAAAAGGGTAGGCATGCTGGAAACCGGGCAGAAGGGCTGTGTTCAAAAAATTGGATTGGTTAGATACAACGCCTATCAGAATGCCAGTTATGACCTCAGCTTTTCCCTTGCTCTTCTGGACGATAATAGCGATGGAGTGGTAGTAAGCAGCTTGTACGGGAGGAACGAATGTGTTGTTTATGCAAAGTCGGTAGAGGGAGGTAAGAGCAGTTATACCCTGTCCAAGGAAGAAGAGGAAGCGGTTAAAAGGGCTGTTAAGTAAGGGGGTGTTCCGGTGAAATTGGGGTATGTGATTAATCCCGTAGCAGGCAAAAAAAAGGCAGTTAAACGGATCTCCCAAATAAAAAGGGTTACAGAAGACAGGGGTTTTGAGGCGGCCATTTACATAACAGAAGGTCCCGGGGATGCTGCCGCAAAGGGAGAGCGGGCTCTCCGGGAGGGCTGCGATATCATAACCGCAGTAGGGGGAGACGGAACGGTCAGTGAGTTGGCTAACGGTATCCATGGATGTGCTGTCGCAATGGGAGTGATACCGGCGGGTTCCGGCAACGATTTCGCCAGAACCCTGGGTATTCCGTCCGACTTTAACAAAGCCCTTGATTGCGTATTGAAAGGCAGCACCCGGACAATAGACATAGGCATTGTAAACGGCCGCTGTTTCATAAATGTTGCCAGCGTGGGCTTCGATGCCCAGGTAGTCAGGGAAACCCACAGCATAAAAAAGCGTATTCGGGGACCATTGGCTTATGTTCTGGGGGTTTTCAAGTCTCTTATAAGCTATAAACCCTTTGATATGGAAATAGAGACAGGAAGCGAAAGGATAAATAAACAGGCAACTTTGGTTGCGATTGCCAACGGTATATATTACGGTGGTGGGATGAAAATAGCTCCGGGAGCCGTATTGGACGATGGGCTATTGGAGGTTTATCTGGTTGAAGGCATGTCAAGGCTTAAGATATTAAGACTTTTTCCCCTTATTTATTCGGGCAGACACCTTGCAAGGCCTGAACTGAAGCATTTTAAAGCAAGGAAGCTCAGTATAAAATGCCAAAACGGATACATAAACTCGGACGGGGAAATTATCGGCCGCTGTCCGGCCAGTATTAGCATAATACCGGCGGCTCTTAATGTTATAATTCCCTGAGAATAAAAGCGATACTTCGGGAAGAAAATATTCCTGGAGGTGTCGTTTATGGGGAAGATCATTGCTGTAGACAGTAGATTTACAAATCTTATTGCCGGGTTGGAGGAAAAAGGACATAAAGTGGTAGATATTTACGGTGAGCCGACAGGAGTTGATGCGTGTATTTACTATGATGGCATAAGGGATTTTCATAACACCGACTTTTCAGGGGATCACAGAGTGCTTATGATTGACGGCAAGGACAAGACAATTGAGGACATAGAGGCCATACTTAAAAGCGGTGTTTACAGTTCTCTTTTTTAGGGGGTATTTGATGTTTGAAAACCGTAGACAGGCAGGGTTGGAGCTTGCAAAACTTCTTAAGGAACACATTGGCCAGGATACTGTAATCCTGGCAGTGCCGAGGGGCGGAGCGCTGGTTGCGCATGCTGTAAAGGAGAAGATAAGATGCCGGTGGGACCTAATAATCCCCCGGAAACTTGGGGCGCCTTTTAACAGGGAAATAGCTATAGGCGCTGTAACCCAGGACGGAACACTGCTGCTGGACGAGGAGATGATTATGTATCTTAACGTCAGCAGGGATTATATAGAAAAGGAAAAGAACGGCCAAATCAACGAAATAAACAGGAGAATGAAGCTTTATATGGGAGAAAGAAAGCCCGTACCCATTAAAGGCAGAAGAGTTGTTATAATAGATGATGGAATCGCAACCGGGTTTACCATAAAGGCTGCCATTAAATCCATTCAAAAAGCCGGGGCATCCGAGACTATAATTGCTGTGCCGGTAGCTCCCAGCGATGTGGTGGAGGATTTGCTTGAAGTCGTGGATAAGGTTATATGCCTTGAGAGTCCCTATCCCTTTTATGCGGTGGGCATGTATTATGAAGACTTCCACCAAACCACCGATAATGAAGTGATAGAGTTGTTTGGTGGAAGCGATTTCAGGGATAAGCTGTATTAATCCGAAGGCTTGGATACTAATAAGTAGTGTCACAACTGTTCGAAGGAACAAACCGCGCGGATGAGGGTTTATTAATAGTATTCCAGAAGCTATAGTGAATTCCGGAAGAGATTATGTTGGCCATTTTCATAACAAGGCTTAGCCTTGTATTTTGCAAAACCAGGTATTCCATGAAACCACCGAAGTTAACTATTCCACTGATGTGCATATCGCCTACACAGGGCAGATTTTTCCTGACCCCTGCCCCTGGACGAAGAGGGCCTTCTCCTATTGTAATATGGCCGATTCTCTCCATACACCCCAGGCTGGCATCCACAGCAATAATAAACGGATCGGAATACCGACGGCGAATCTCCTCAAGGCTTTCCCTCAGGTTTTTCGCATGGACCGGCCTGTCCAGGGTTCCGTATACCAGGATTTTTTCGTTCCGGGACAGGGCAGACAGCTTATGTCCAACCAGAGGGCCCAGACAGTCGCCGGTTGACCGGTCGGTTCCTATGCAAAGCACAATAACAGGGTCTCTGTCATGGGTATAACATAAATTAAAACAGTCTGCGAACATTTTCGAGAACCGGGATAGGGGTAAACTTCCGTTTATGTCGACAGCATTACTGCTGGTTTTTTGCAAACCGGCCATAAAAAAATCCTCCGTCCGGGTTTTTATATAATTTATTTAATTGTAATAAATAATATTACAATTAACAGTTTTTCCAATGACGGTTATTGAATACATGGTAATATTCTCTATACCGGAGGCTTTGGGTACAAAAGGGTAAATAATTATCCTGCGGGTTATACAAGGGGAAGGAATTTGGACACCGTTAAAGAATAGTAAAAAGAGCCGGAGGGTTTTGGTAACATGAGGTATAAAAGATTTAACAGTGAAAGAAACAATAAATATTTGATAGTTCTGGTGTTAGCTGCTATTGTAGCTACATGCTTTGCATACCCCTATTTTTATTCCGCTCTTTTGAAGACGGATTTTAATCCAAACAAGCTGATAAGGGTATCGGGTATTAAGGACAATAATGAGCTCCGGCAAGAGTTTGCCGTGTTTTCAGGGAAACTGGCAAGCCTTCAGGGAACAACCCTTAAACTGCAGAGCGGTGACGGCAATACCCTGTGGCAGGAGGAATTGGACATCCAAAAGCCGTTATTGGCAGTCCTGGAGGAGATTATTGTGGCAGCCGATACCGAAAAAGGCATTATAACAGGCGTTGACGGTAAGGGAAAAATCGTATGGGAAAGCGCTGCAAAGGGCAGGCTTGTCAGAATGGGCGCCGATAAGGGATATATTTGGGCCATAACCGAATACCAGAGAAATACAATAGTGGAAATATTAAACATAAACGGAGAAAGCACTGCGTATTTGCAACTTGGTGAGGCTGAGGCGCTGTCGGTTTCCCTTTCCCCTGACGGTTCCTATATTGCCCTTTCCACTGCCGAGGTTAAAGATAACCGGATAACCGGCAGTATTATATTGTATAATGACGACAGCGCCATAGTATGGGCAAAAAGCTACAGGGACAGTCTGGTTATGGGGGTAAATATAACCGATGAGGGTTTTGTTCATGTACTGACAGAAGAGATGCTAACCTGTTTAAGCCTCACAGGAGGAATAAGGTGGCAGCAGGATGTAAACGGGTACATTACAAAGGCTTTGCTCACCGATAAGGGAATAACTGCAATGACATTAAGCGAAGATTATAGAAGCGGAATCCCCGCCCAAAAAGGGCAAGAGACGGTGATTTACGGTAAGGAGGGCAATAAACTGGGGTCCCTTGAACATGGCCAGGATATTATTGGATTGGTGGAAGGAAAAGACTGTATTGGGATTTATTCAGCCAGAAGGCTCCAGTTGGCCGATTACAACGGAAAAATCGTAACTGATAAGGAGTTTGACAGGGATTTTGTGAGGGTATACTTATTGGAAGACAACTTTATGGCACATATATCAGCGGGCAAAATTTATTTTGAGCCGTATTTATAACAGGGGTGGAGTTATGAACTGGGTAGATGGCGTTATTATAGTGGTGTTAATTGTATCTACTGCAAAGGGATATTCACAGGGGTTTGTTTTGTCCCTCATGAATATTGCCGGATTTGTTGCGGCTGCAGCTGCCGCCTGGATGTATTTTGGAAGCCTTGCCCAATATCTGACCGACAATACCGCACTATACGAGAAGGTATATCTTGCCGTTGCCAAAAGCCTGGAGAGAGCCGGTCCAATCATCGGCGGCGGAGACTACAACGGGCAGGAACTGCCCGGAGCCCTTAGAAACTTAATTTTGTACGGCGGTTCGGTTCCGGTTGGAGGCAATCCCCCTGCAGAAGCCATTGTCCAATCTGTAAGCAGCATAATTATTTCTGTGATAAGCATTCTATTAATATTCCTTGCCGTAAGGCTTGTCTTTATGATAGCTGTAACGCTGCTGAATTCTCTCGTTGAGCTGCCGGTATTAAAGCAGTTTAACAGATTGGGAGGTATTGCGGTAGGGTTTGCAAAGGGTGTTCTGGGGTTAATGCTGACCTTTGCACTGATAATCCCGGTAATTGCTGTTTTCCCCGCAAAATGGCTTGTAGGAGGCATAGAAGGCTCGGTTGCTGCTGTATATTTTTACAGGAATAACCTTATCATTCCCTGGATATTGGAGTTTGTATCAAGAATCGGATGACGGATGCCGCCTAAAAGTTGCTGACCGTTTAATAACAGGAGGTGTTTAATGTTGGAAAAGCAGATAGATGCAAGAGGATTAAACTGTCCACAGCCGGTAATACTCACAAAAAAAGCCCTTGATGAGATGGAAGAGGGCAAAGTGGTGACCATAGTAAATACCGAAACCGCCCGGGAAAATGTCAGGAAGCTGGCGGACAGCATGACCTGCAGTGTCGATATTCAGGAAGTTGGCGGAGACTACCATATAAACATTTTCAAGCAGAAGAACCTTGAGGGTCCCGAATTCGAAAATGTAGCAGGTAAAAATGGGCTTATCGTTCTTATTGGAAGTGATAATTTCGGAACGGGGGACAATACCCTGGGTAAAATACTAATGAATTCGTACATCAAAACGCTGGTGGAGGTTTGCCCTCTTCCCGAAACGGTAATTTTTCTTAACAGCGGGGTAAACCTGTCGGTGGAGGGGTCCGGAACACTGGGCGCGTTACAAAAGCTGGAGGAAATGGGAGTTGAAATACTGTCCTGCGGCACCTGCCTTGACTATTACAACGTTAAAGAAAAACTGGCCGTGGGGCATATATCAAATATGTATACAATAGCAGAAAAGCTAAACAACGCTGAAAACGCTATTACCTTATAGGAAGGCGCTTATATGAAGAATAGGGGATATTATGTGCTGGCCTTTGATTCCACGCACAATGCGATTAAAACAGAAAATTTGTTGAAGCGACGGGGGGTGGAGGGGGAGATGATACCCACCCCCCGTGATATTGATGTGAGCTGCGGCCTGTCAATAAGGTTCCCTGAGAATGCCCTTGAAAGGGTTCTGGAGGCCGTGGATGTTGCGGCAGACAGAGTTGAACTGTATTGGGGAATAGAGGTAAAGGGCAAGACAGTATATATGAAAAAAAAGATATGATTGGGGGTAAGGAACATGTCCGAACTGTTATCAGGGATTAATCTGGAGAGACTTCCGTTTATGCTGATAGGGCAGAATATATTAAAAATACTGGCAGTGATAGTGGCGGCCAGACTGTCCGGCAGGCTGCTTGGGGCGATTGTGGACAAATTTTTTCAAAGACAGGCCGATAGCCGGTTTGGCGATGACAATAAAAAGGTTATGACCATGAGCTCTCTTACAAAAAGCATAATCACCTATACCCTGTATTTTATAGGGCTGACCATGATCCTAACAATACTGAACATACCGGTTTCTTCCATTCTTGCTACCGCCGGAATTGGAGGGCTTGCGATAGGGTTTGGGGCCCAGAACCTGGTAAGGGACATAATAACGGGATTTTTCATACTGTTTGAAGATCACTATGCCGTAGGGGATTATATTTCACTGGACAAGCATTCGGGGATAGTGGAAGAGATAGGAATAAGAATAACCAAGATAAGGGATTTTAACGGCGATATACATGTTATTCCAAACGGCAATATATCCAATGTTACAAACCACAGCAGGGGCAATATGAGGATTATGTTTGATGTGGGCATTGCCTATGAGGAAGATATAGACAGAGCCATAGAGGTAATAGAAAGGTATTTTGATGAGTACAGGCAGAAGGAAAATGAGCTTACCGACGGGCCAAAGGTTCTGGGGGTGTCGGATTTGGCGGATTCCTCCGTTGTATTAAAGATATGGGCCAAAACAAAATCCATGGAACAGTGGAGAATAGAAAGGGATATGAAAAGGGGAATAAAGAAGGTTCTGGACAGGGAAGGAATAGAAATACCATATCCCAGAATGGTTATACTAAACAAATAGAGGAGGGTAACCTATGCCTCTGAAGATTGAGCTTGGCGACGTTGTACAGATGAAAAAAAAGCATCCCTGCGGTAATGACCGGTGGGAGGTTATGAGAACAGGAATGGATATCAGGATAAAGTGCCTTGAATGCGGAAGGCAGGTCCTGATGTCCCGGGAGACCTTTGAGAAAAGGGTTAAAAAGATAGTGGAATCAGGCGCCGGCTAAAGATGAATTTTGTTGCATTGAAAAAATCCTTGTGGTAGAATACTAGAGTACATCCTTGCTCTACCTTAAGTGGAGCCGTTTAGTCCAAAAGGAGGTGAACCGATGAACAAATATGAACTGCTTTTTATTATTGATCCGGAACTTGATGAAGAGGCAAGGGTATCCTATATTGAGAGAATAAAGGGTATCATTGAAGAGGCTGGTGAAATAGAAACCCTTGATGAATGGGGCACCAGGAAACTTGCCTATGAAATCGACAAGAAAAACGAAGGATACTATGTAAAGATGAACTTTAGATCCGCTCCGGAAGTCCCCAAGGAGCTTGTCAGGGTTTTCAGAATCAGCGAAAGCGTTTTAAGACATTTGATTATCAACGAAAACGAATAAATCAGGGTGGTGTTTTAATTGATGAATAAAGTATGTCTTGTTGGAAGGCTTACAAGAGACCCTGAGTTGCGGTTTGTGCCGGGATCGGGCACGCCGGTTGCTACCTTTACCCTGGCTGTGGATAGAAATTATAAAAACAGGCAGGGTGAAAGAGAAGCGGATTTTATATCTATTGTTACCTGGAGAAAACTTGCCGAGCTTTGCGCCAATTATCTGGGAAAGGGCAGATTGGTGTCGGTGGCTGGCAGGATACAGAGCAGAAGCTGGGAGGATGACACCGGCCAAAGGAGATATAAAACCGAAGTGGTAGCTGACGAGGTGAATTTCCTTGACAGAGGAACCGGCTCCGGTGGAGGCGGTAACAACAGCGGGAACAATAGCAGTAGCAACAGCAGTAACAATAAAGAATACAGCAAAGACGAGTTCGACTCTGATGATGAATTCTTTCCGATAGAAGAGGATTCAGATTTGCCGTTCTAGCAAAGGAGGGATATTTGTGAGACGTAAAACCCGGAAAGGGAGAAAACGGGTATGTAATTTCTGTATTGACGGCATAACCAAAATTGATTATAAAGATGTAAGCAAGCTCCGAAAATTTATTACAGAGAGGGGAAAGATAATCCCCAGAAGGATAAGCGGAAACTGTGCCAGACATCAACGGCAGCTTACAATAGCGATAAAGAGAGCCAGGAACATTGCGCTGTTACCCTTTACCGCCGAATAAGAGAGCTATATGCTCTCTTTTTGTTACCCGGTGGAAAAGTGATGCTGTGCAGTCTATTATTCTACAAATTGTTTGGCAAATTTAAGTTATAATATAATGATAGGAAAACAGCGATTTTATTGTTGTGATAGTGTAAGGGGGGAGCAGGATTTGACATCTTCAGGGGATAAATTGGATATAACGAGAAATATGAGGCTTATTGAATGGCTCAAGTGCGAAATGCTTTCAGGGATAGCATCCTTTTATCAGTTAATGCTGAAGGGAAGCCGGGGAAGTCAGGAGGCTGTTACCGATGTTATTGCCAATATAATATTGGTTGCGTACCTGCTTGGGCGGCGTATGGGTATAACCTTTGCAGCTATAGACATGAAGATACATAGTAAAATTAAGCTGGGGGTTACTGAACAGCACGAGGTAGAGAAATGGTACGGAGACCTGTCGGAATTGGCGCGATACATGAATAGAAACAGAGAGTAGGGGTGACAGATGGAGAAGGATAGCAATGTTAGGGCTTTGGCAAATACAGCCCTGGCAACGGCATTATCGGTTATTATAGCAATTATCGGGCTGTTTGTTCCGATTTTATCCCTTGCGTCCTTGGTTTGGCCGGTTCCTGTTATTGTTGTGGTCAAAAGGTATGGCATAAAGTACGGCGTTTATTCCACCATAGCCTCAGGGTTGATTGTTGGAATGGTTTCCGAGCCATTCTATGCAGCTTACGTAATATTTGCTTTTGGCGCATTGGGCCTGGCAATAGGTTATGGAGTACATAAAGGCTATTCGGCGGGAAAGATACTTACTGTTACCGCTGTTGCTTCATTGTTATCCAAAATGATTCTGGTATATGCTATAACCTGGATTATGGGAATCAATCCCCTCGAAATACAGCTTGAGGCCATGAAGAGGGGCCTTGAACTCTCGCTGGAGTTTTACAGGGATATTGGTATGGATGTGGCTGACGATATGGGGGATATGCTTTTATCTTCCTTCGAACTTATGAGGGTTACGCTGCCGGCCCTGCTAATCCTCGCATCGCTGCTGGATTCCTACCTTAACTACACGGTGGCCAGAATTGTGTTAAAAAGGCTTGGCCTTCATATGGAAGCCCTTCCGCCCTTTGGCGAATGGCGGGCTCCTAACAACCTGGCCATAGGCTTTCTTGTACTGGTAGGGCTGACACTGGCAGGCGGATATCTTGGGCTGGGCAGAACCGACATTATACTGGGAAATATTTTGGTGCTCTTTCAAATGATATTCCTGGTCCAGGGGGTTTCCGTGATATATTATTATTTAACGCGCAAAGGCTTAAATAAACTTATTAAAATACTAATTATAGTCTTTGTTCTGATCAACCAGTTCCTGTCAATAACGGCGGTGTTTGCCGGGTTGTTGGATGTTTTGTTTGATTTTAGGAAAAGATTTTCCCAGGGCACCGGCAGTTGAATGAAATATCCGGAGGTATAGTTGGATGAAAAACAAAAGCTTCATCAGACTTGTGAACCCTAATACAGCCATATATTTGTGGAGTGTTCTCATTCTGGCACTGTCATTGATGTACTATAATAAATCCCTTGGCTTCACAGGGATTCTTCTGCTAATATATCTTGTATACTACAGCCGGTCCACAACCCACAGCAAAAAGATTCAGCTTACACAATATGTGGAGAATTTATCCTTTGATATAGATAACGCCCTAAGCAGTACCCTTATACGGCTGCCCCTGCCCATGGCAGTTATAGATGAAAGGGGAAACATTGTCTGGTACAATTCCAGGTTTGCCGACATGATACAGACAGGCGACATATTGGGCAGCAATATAGAGGAACATTTGGAGGAAATCGATACAGGTTTGATAATGCAGGATAAAAAGGACATGGAAATTCAGGTAACAAATGCAGATAGACATTACAGGGTTGTCTGTAATATAGTAGAGACAGCAGGCGTTAAAGGCCGCAAAAGGAAAATCGGAATGGTATATTTTATTGACATAACCGATTGCGTGACGGCCAGGCAGGAAATGCACAAAAAAAGTCCGGTTGTTGCCCTGATACAGGTGGATAGTTTTGATGAAATTATACAAGCCACAGAGGCAGAAAGCAGACCTTTATTGATAGCTGAAATAGACAAAAGACTTAATAAATGGGCGGACGGTATAAAGGGATGCATGCGTAAGTATGACGACAACAAATACATAGTTGTTTTTGAAAAGGAACTGCTTTTGGCGCTGCAGGAAAGAAAGTTTGATATACTTGACGACATAAGGGATATAAATGTGGGAAATTCTGTGCCACCGACCTTAAGCATAGGGGTCGGGGTAGACGGCGATGACCCTGCCGGGCTGGAACAGTTTGCAAATGCTGCAATGGATTTGGCCCAGGGCAGGGGAGGAGATCAGGCTGTTGTTAAGGAAGGGGACAGGCTTTATTTTTACGGAGGAAGGACCAGGGAAGTCGAAAAGAAAACCAAACTCAAATCCCGCGTAATAGCCCATGCCCTGAGGCAGCTTATATCACAAAGCGGCAGCGTATTGATTATGACCCACCGGTTCGCTGACCCTGACTGTCTCGGAGCCGCAGTGGGAATGTACAGGGGGGTCAAGTCGCTGGGGAAAACTGCAAAGATAATAATAAACGGGATTAACCCTTCAATAGACGCCATGTATTCCCGCATTACCCAAGACGATGAATACTCGGACCTTTTTATAAATTGTGCACAAGCCCAGAATACTGTGGACAGGGAAACCCTGATAATAGTAGTTGATACACACAGGCCCAGCTATTCGGCATGTCCGGAAGTATTAAAAAAGGCAGGCAATTTGGTTGTGATAGACCATCACAGGAGAAGCCCCGAGTTCATTGAGGAGGCTACTCTGGTCTATCAGGAAACCTATGCGTCCTCAACCTGTGAACTGGTTACAGAAATACTTCAATATATAAGCGAAGGCATAAAAATTCGTCCCATGGAGGCCGAAGCCCTTTTAGCCGGCATTGTTATAGATACTAAATATTTCTCCTATAAAACCGGGGTAAAAACCTTCGAAGCAGCTTCATTCCTACGACGTATGGGAGCGGATACAACCGAAGTAAAGCAGCTTTTTCAGGAGGATCTGGATACCTTTGTTGCCAGGGCAGAAACGGTAAAGAATGCGCGGTTGGTAAACGGGTTTATTGCCATATCCATATGTCCCGAGGGAATTAATAGTCCCCTTCTGGTTACTGCCCAGGCGGCAGACGCTCTTCTGGATATCCAGGGAGTTAAGGCTGCCTTCGTGCTTTGCAGGCACGAGCAGAACGTATTCATTAGCGGCAGGTCCCTGGGGGATATAAACGTACAGCTTATTATGGAGAAGCTTGGAGGAGGAGGACATTTAACGGTAGCGGGTGTGCAGCTCGGGGAAATGGAAATGGATAAAGCCCTGCAGCTGCTGGAGGATACCTTAAACCAATATATGGAGGAAGGTGATGTGTAATGGAAGTAATACTGTTAAGGGATGTAAAGGGACAGGGTAAAGAAGGAGAAGTAATAAAGGTAAGCGACGGGTATGCGCGGAATTTCCTGCTGCCAAAGGGCTATGCCATACTTGCTACCGAGGGCGGCAAGAAAAAGATTAAGGAACAAACCGCCAGGCTGCTCCAAAAGAGACAAAGCGAAAAGGAAAAGGCGACAAGGCTGGCCCGGAGAATTTCGGATGTTAAGGTGGAGCTTAAGGTGAAAGCCGGCGAAAACGGTAAGCTTTTCGGTTCGGTTACCGGGAAGGATATAGCCGAAGCATTGGAAAAACAGCACAAAATAACGGTGGACAAGAAAAAAATCGTTATGCCGGAACCAATAAAAAACATAGGGGACTTTGAAGTGGAAATAAAGATATATCCGGAAGTTACAGCCCGGTTGACGGTTGGAATAAGTGCAGAATAAGAAAAGGGGCGCTTGATGGTGGAGGAAAAAGCAGAAAAGTACATAGCAGGGGAAAAAGGCAAAAAGCATAAACAAAGCAGGAAAATGCTCGACAGGCAGGTTGGGGTACTGAACGAAATGCTGTTGGACAGCATGGGAAGAAAGGCCTTCAATGAAAAGGTCAGGAAACTTGAGCTTGAAGAGCTTTTACAGGGGGAGGATATTTCCCTGAGGATTTATGCTTTGCAAAGGCTGGTTTTCGGTTCGGAGGTTTGTCCTCCAGGGCCAAAGGAATACCAGGCAGTGCTCAAGGAGTTGCGGGCCCAAATTACCGACATGCTGGCCGAAAGGGTAGTCAAGGAGAAAATAAACAAGGAACTCAAAGACAGGATTCAGGAGCACCAGGACCAGTATGTGGAAGAACTGAAGCTTGCGATACTCAAAAAACACTCCGGACCCGAGAACCCATCCACCCTTAAAAAATACGCCCAGCTTGAGAAGCTGGAAAAAAGGAGTCTTGGCAAGTCAATTATGGAAGTGCTAAGGCCTTCATCCATTGATGAGATAATAGGCCAGCAGCGGGCTATCAAAGCCCTGCTTGCAAAGATTGGATCACCCTACCCCCAGCATGTGTTGATATATGGCCCTCCCGGTGTTGGCAAAACCTCAGCTGCCCGGCTGGCTCTTAAGGAGGCTCAGACAAAGGAGTATTCTCCCTTTGCCGGAGATTCCAATTTTATTGAAGTTGACGGAACCACGATGAGATGGGATGCCAGGGAAATCGCCAATCCCCTTCTGGGGTCGGTCCATGATCCCATATACCAGGGAAGCAATAAGGAGCTTTCGGAGACGGGTATTCCCGAGCCCAAGATAGGCCTTGTGACCGAAGCCCATGGGGGAGTACTGTTTATCGATGAAATAGGGGAAATGGACTCGGTATTGCAGAACAAACTGTTAAAGGTGCTGGAGGACAAAAGGATAAGCTTTGAATCCATATATTACGATGAATCAAACCAAAATACTCCTTTATATATAAAGAAGCTGTTTGAAGAGGGAGCGCCGGCGGATTTTATTCTGATAGGGGCAACCACCAGGCAGCCTGACAGCATAAACCCCGCTTTCCGTTCAAGGTGTACCGAGGTTTTCTTTGAGCCATTAACCCCGGCAGATATAGTAATTATTATTTATAATGCGGTTAATAAACTGGGGGTTAAGATGGAAAAGGGTTGCGCAGAGATAATCAGCCAGTATACAATAGAGGGGCGGAAGGCTGTAAATATTTTGGCGGATGCGTATAATATAGCAATTACTAATCAGGGCTGTGCTCCCGACAGGGTATATATAAGCCGTAATGATGTATATACCGTAATACAGAACAGCCGATTGATACCCTGTGTAAGGATTGCCGACAAAATTCATTCCCGGGTTGGCCGGGTGTTGGCATTAGGGGTTAGCGGTTATATTGGCTCGCTCCTTGAAATTGAAGCGATTGCCTTTGCTGCCCTGAAGAAGGGAGAAGGCGCCATCAGGATTAACGATACCGCCGGGTCAATGACGAAGGATTCGGTGTTCAATGCTGCGGCGGTTATAAGAAAAATTTCCGGAGAAATTGCCGGCAACTATGATATACATGTAAATTGTATCGGAGGGGGAAGGGTTGACGGACCCTCGGCCGGGACCGCAATACTGGCTGCCGTAGCCAGCGCTATCAAACACAAACCGGTCAGACAGGACATTGCTGTAACCGGTGAGATTTCCATACAGGGCGAAGTTAAGCCGGTGGGTGGAATCATAGAGAAGATATATGGAGCAAAACAGAATGATATGTCCGCAGTTATTATACCCTCAGAAAATCTCAAGGAAGTACCTTCAGACCTTAAAGGGATCGAAGTTTATGGCGTCCAAAGGGCTGAGGAGGTTCTGGAAATACTGTTTTCCGAATGAATAGGTGGTGGTTAAAATGCACGCCATAGGTAAAATACCTCCCCACAGCATTGAAGCCGAACAGGCAGTGTTGGGGGCTGTGCTGCTTGACAGGGAAGCTTTTATATCCGCATCCGAGTTTATCAACCCGGAAGATTTTTATAAGGACAGCCACAGGGCTGTTTATGAGGCTGCCGTTGAGCTTTTTGAAAGGGGAGAGCCGGTGGACCTTGTGACCCTTTCGGAACAGCTGAGGCAAAAAGATACCCTTGATGCCATTGGAGGCATGGCTTTCCTGACCGATTTGTCCTCCAGCGTTCCCACAATAGCCAACGTAGCCCATTATGCAAAAATCATATACGAGAAATCTCTGCTCAGGAAACTGATAAGGACCTGCGGGGAAATATCCGGTAAAAGCTTCGAGGCGGCGGAAGGCGCAGCAGAAATTATTGAATATGCAGAAAAAGGCATATTCGACATTTCTCAGAGAAGGACCTTCAAAGGCTTTGTACCCCTGAAGGAGGTGCTGGTATCCAGCTTTAACAAGATAGAAGAGCTGTATAATAACAAAGGTAAAACAACCGGTGTGCCTACGGGATTTAATGATATAGATAACAAGACCTCGGGTCTGCAAAAGAGCGATCTGATATTGGTGGCAGCAAGACCTTCGATGGGGAAAACTTCCCTGGCGCTGAACATTGCCCAGCATGCCGCCCTTATTGAGCAGGTTCCGGTTGCTATTTTCAGTCTGGAGATGTCGAGGGACCAGTTGGTAAGCCGCATGATTTGCGCCGAGGCCAATATTGACAGCCATAAAATGAGGACCGGAAACCTTGCGGAGGATGACTGGCCCAAGCTGGCAAGGGTGGTTAACAGACTTTCCTCGGCCAATATATACATAGACGATACTCCGGGAATAACGGTTGCCGAAATGAGGTCCAAATGCAGAAGGTTAAAGCTTGAAAAGGGCCTGGAGTTAATACTGATTGACTACCTGCAATTAATGCAGGGAAGCGGCAGAGCAGAAAGCAGGCAGCAGGAGATATCCGAAATATCCAGATCCCTTAAAGCCCTGGCCAGAGAAATGGACTGCCCGGTATTAGCCATGTCACAGCTTAGCAGGGCCCCTGAGATGCGCTCGGAGCACAAACCGATGTTGTCTGATTTAAGGGAGTCGGGGGCAATAGAGCAGGACGCAGACGTGGTTATGTTCATATACAGAGATGAATACTACCATCCCGATACCGAAAAGAAAGGTATAGCAGAGATTATACTGGCAAAACAAAGGAATGGGCCAACCGGTACCGTGGAACTGGTTTGGTTGGATAAATTTACAAAGTTTGCAGATATGGCGAAATATAAGGAAGAATAGCGAAATAGGAATGTTTGTTTGTGTATATCTCTGTGGACGCTGTGGATAAGTGTTAATAGTTATACCCAAATTGTTGATAATAAAAACTCGAAAAAGGACAGCGGGAATTTGTTTGTTAAAGGCTTTGGAGGGTAGTAATATAATTAATATTGGCAATGCTATATACTGAAAAGGAGGTAATAAAAATGTCGGAAAAGGTAACAAAGGATATGACCATCGCTGAGGTGCTTATGCTGGACAGGGCAACCGCTTCTATATTTATGAAGCATGGAATGCACTGTATAGGATGCCCCGCTTCTTCGGGTGAAAGCATCGAGGAGGCCAGTGCAGTACACGGTATCAACCCGGATAACCTGTTGAAGGATTTAAACGAATACTTTGCAGAAAAATAGGACAGCCCAAGGGCTGTTTTATTTATTTGACTGGGGGCACGTACTCTGGTAATATATCATGGGATTTTGTGTTCAGAAAGGAAGATGGATGGGATGGCGCTTAAGGATAAATATGATGTTATTATCATAGGAGCGGGGCCTGCAGGCATCTTTGCAGCGTTAGAGCTTGTGGCCCACGGGAATTCAGATATACTGATGCTGGATAAGGGAAGGAAGATAGATAACCGGAGCTGTCCCGCACGCAGTGGGGACTGTATGAACTGTCAGCCCTGTTCAATAGTAAACGGATGGGCGGGAGCAGGGGCCTTCAGCGACGGCAAGCTCTCTCTGAACCCCGACGTTGGCGGCAATATAACCGAGTATATATCCATTGAAAAAGCAGAGGATTTGATAGGGTATGCGGACAGGATTTATCTCAAATTCGGTGCCGGGTCGCAGGTGCACGGGCTTAACGATAAAAGGACAGAGGAACTGGTATATGAGGCTTCGAAACACGGGATTAAATTTGTTCCCTGTCCGGTGCGGCATTTGGGTACCGACAGGGCCTTTGACGTGCTCAAGGGGATGTATGAATATTTGACGGACAGCGGAGTGGAATTTTGTGAACTGACAACCGCCGAGGATATTCTTGTTTCGGGCGACAGGGTTTCGGGGGTAAGAATAAGCCGAAAAAACGGGGAAGTAACGGAAATACGGGCTAACCATCTGGTGGCGGCCCCAGGCAGGGGTGGAGCGCAGTGGCTTTCCAGGCAGGCTGCCAGACTGGGCATTGCTACAAAAAACAATGCAGTGGATATCGGTGTCAGGGTAGAGGTACCCAATTCAATTATGGACCATCTGACGCGGGACATCTATGAAGCAAAGCTTATATACTATTCGGATACCTTTGAAAACAAAGCCAGGACCTTTTGTATGAATCCCGGGGGAATTGTGTCCGAGGAGCACTATGAGGAGGGCCTTGTGGTGGTAAATGGTCACAGCTATTCCGACCCCGGCTTACGAACCGGTAACACCAATTTTGCGCTGCTGGTTTCCACAACCTTCACCGAACCCTTTAACCAGCCCATCGAGTATGGGAAATATATTGCAAAGCTTGCAAATATGCTAACCGGCGGAGGGATTATGGTCCAAAGGCTGGGCGACCTGCTTAAGGGAAGAAGGACCAGTCCCGACAGATTAAAAAAATCAACCACCATACCCACCTTAAAAAGCGCTGTTCCGGGGGACCTGAGCTTTGTTCTCCCGGACCGGCATCTGACATCCATAGTGGAGGCTCTGCGGGCCTTTGATAAGCTTGCGCCCAACCTTTATTCGAGAAACACTCTGCTGTACGGGTGTGAAGTTAAGTTTTACAGCAGTAAGGTAGAGGTTGACAGGGGTTTTCAAACTAAGGTTAAGAATCTTTATGCCATAGGGGATGGAGCGGGTATTACCAGGGGCCTTATGCAGGCTTCTGTAACAGGAATAATTGTTGCGAGGGAAATAACGGGGTAAGGGCGGTTTTTTGCAGGCGTGACGGAATAATAGATGACATAATCCGTGAAGAAGGTGTATGTTAAATGGACGGCAAACAGGGAGGCTACGACTTAACAAAGGGAAGCATGCTGCGGCATGTGATTTCCTTTTCAATACCCATGCTATTGGGTAATATGCTTCAGGCTTTGTATAATACGGTGGACAGTATCTGGGTAGGCAGGTTTCTTGGGCCAGAATATTGGGGCTAATAGGGAGAAAAATGTCAGGGAAACCGTTAAGTGGGCCACCATACTGGCGGTGGGTATTTCGGTTGCTCTGACATTGGTTGCCCAGCTGGCGCCAAGGACAGTACTGGGACTGTTTACGTCAGACCATGCTGTGCTTGCGCGGGCCGAGCAGGCGCTGCGCATTATGAGCCTGTCCTATATTTTCGCTGCAATCATGTTTGTAACCAATGGGTTTCTAATGGGAGCGGGGGATACTATGGCGACTATGGTATTGTCCATAGCCTCTCTATGGTTGATAAGGCTTCCTCTGGCAAGGGTATTATCACGGAGCCCTGACCTTGGAGCCAACGGCATTTGGATAGCAATAGTTATCAGTACCGTTATCAGTATGTTGATGAGCAGGGGATACTATGCATCCGGCAGATGGAAGAATAAGAAGGTTGTAGAGAACACATCCGATGATCTTCAGACTGAATCTTAAACCGGAATATTTTTTTATCCCCCAATAGAAACTAACAACAGCTTTAAAAAGACCGGGCAGTATGTTATTATTATAATGTTTTTTACGTGACGGCAAATCAAATCGCAAAGAGGTGTTTGGGATGACAAGACTGATAGTAATAGGCGCACAGTGGGGAGATGAAGGGAAGGGTAAAATAATAGATTTTCTGGCCGGGAAGGCGGAAGTGGTAGTAAGATACCAGGGAGGCAACAATGCAGGCCATACCGTGGAAGCAGACGGCAATACCTATAAACTGCATTTAATCCCCTCGGGTATACTGTATCCAAAAACTCTGTGCCTGGTTGGAAATGGCGTGGTGATTGACCCAAGGGTGTTTTTGCAGGAGGTGGAAGGTCTTAACGAAAGGGGAATAGACACTTCAAATCTCAGGATTAGCGACAGGTGCCACATAATAATGCCGTATCATACAAAAATTGACGAATTAGAAGAAGACAGAAAGGGAGAAGCGAACATAGGCACCACAAGGAGGGGCATAGGGCCCTGTTATATGGACAAAATTGAGAGAACCGGCATAAGGGCTTGTGACTTGCTGGATCCGGTAATTTTCAAGGAGAAGCTTACCGAGAGGCTCCAAATGAAGAATGCGGTGCTGGAGAAAATTTATCATCAGCAGCCAATGGATTTACATAGCATCTACCAGGACTATTGCGGATATGCCCAAAAGCTTAAGCCCTATGTGGCGGATACAACAGTCCTTTTATACGGGGCGGTAAAATCGGACAAGAAAATCCTGTTCGAAGGCGCCCAGGGTACTATGCTGGATAACGATCTTGGAACCTATCCCTACGTTACTTCTTCCCATCCCGTTTCAGGGGGAGTATGTACCGGTGCAGGAATTGGGCCTGGCTGTATAACCGGCGTAATGGGTGTGGTTAAGGCCTATATCACGAGGGTGGGAAAGGGCCCTTTTCCGACAGAGCTGACAGATGCCACTGGCGATCTTATAAGAGAAAAGGGAAGGGAATACGGAACGACCACAGGCAGGCCCAGAAGGTGCGGCTGGTTGGATGCAACGGTACTAAGGTTTGCAGCCCGCATAAACGGTCTTGGAAGTATAGCCGTAACCAAGCTGGACGTGCTAGGTGGGCTTAATACGTTGAAAATATGCGTCGGGTACGAAATGGATGGAAAGATAGTTGATGAATTCCCTTCCAGCCTTGCGGTATTGGAAAAATGCAAGCCGATATACGAGGAAATGGACGGTTGGAAAGAGGATATTTCGGGAATAAAGGACTATAGGGAACTGCCAGCCAATGCTAAAAGGTATCTGGAGAGGATTGAAGAGGTTTCAGACACACAAATCTCTATAATATCGGTGGGGCCTGCAAGGGACGAGACCATTATTGTTAAGGAGCACATATAGCCTTACCTGGAAGCCGGTTAGGATATATTACCGGGCTGCACCATATTGACAACGGGGGTATTTTGGTTTAATATAGTCTGGTAACGCCAAGACTCATTAGCTCAGTTGGTAGAGCACCTGACTCTTAATCAGGGTGTCCAGGGTTCGAGTCCCTGATGGGTCACCAAGTAGGGCCCGGTAGTTCAGATTGGTTAGAATGCCAGCCTGTCACGCTGGAGGTCGAGGGTTCGAGCCCCTTCCGGGTCGCCATATGCTGGTGTAGCTCAATCGGCAGAGCAGCTGATTTGTAATCAGCAGGTTGCGGGTTCGAGTCCCATCACCAGCTCCATTTTAAAAGGCACTGCAGGCATCTGCAGTGCCTTTTATATGCAGGTATAATGATTGAACAGTATCGGACGGCGGAACAATACAATTAAATATAGCACAACAAAAAATATTTTACAAAACCCTGTCATGGTTACCGACGGTGAAGAATTCGTTGAAATAAAAGCAGCCTATATAATTGGCAATACACTCATATCATCTGTTAAGACCAACGTCGGGACTGCCGCTGCCAAGGGCTTCGAAACCGTAGAAGAGTTCAAGAAATATTACGGGGCCCCGGACGTCCGGGAGGTCTGCCTTTTGAAAGGCAAATTCAGGGAACACTCCGCCAAATTTTCAGTCAAAATGAATATATCAATTAATTAATAGTCCGTACTGAGAGGAGAGGGTAATAATGAAAAAAAGAATAAGTATATTGGCGGCGATAGTGTTACTGCTGACGGTGGTTGTATCCGCAGGCGCTTTAGCCGGGCAGGATATTGGTATCCTGGTAAATGGCAGGCAGGCTGTGCTGGATGCCATGCCCTTCATAGAAAACGACCGGACGTTAATCCCATTAAGGGGCGTTCTGGAAAGGATGGGTGCCCAAGTGGAATGGAAAGAAGCAGAACAGGCCGTGGAAATTACCGCCGAAGGGCTTGCTGTTTTGCTTACCATAGGACAGGATACCGCAACCATAACCAGGGATGGGGAGTTGGAACCCCGAACAGAGATAGTACAGCTGGAGGTGCCGGCCAGGCTGGTTGAAGACCGCACCTTTATACCGGTTCGCTTTGTTGCCCAGGCACTGGGAGCCGAAGTAGAATGGGACGATATAAACCGCACAGTAATTATCCGGACGTATGACCGGGACGCGGTGGAATACCAGGTGGTGTCGCCGCAAAGCATTCACGGGGACGAGGATTTGTATCTGTGGTATGAGGCCAACAGGAAAAGCAAAGGGTTTCACGTTAAGAGCGATGACGGCGGGGCGTATATACTCATAGCCGCCGGCGAAAAGCGCACCGGCGGGTACGGGATTAAGATTGAAGGGGTGTACCTGGAGGATACCCAAACGGCATCGGTAAAGGCCGTCGTTACTTCCCCGGCGCCGGACATGATGGTTACCCAGGCTTTCACCTACCCTAACGTTTTGATTAAGCTTGATATGGAGGGTATTCTTAACGTAAAGGGCGGATTTGTCGAAGACCGAAATATAAAAGATGGTGACGTAATAACCGGGGAAACCGGCGAATCCCTGGAGGAGATGGGAAAAGCCATACCTGCCGACAGGGTCGTCGATATGGTGATGTACAGTCTAACCGGTGAAAAGATAAAAACCTTTTCCGGGAATGAGGTCGAAGATATTATCCATTCTCTTAACACCGGGGCCACATACAGCGGTCCCCATATACTCATGCTGGCGGGCAACAGTATAAAGGTCACAATGGAAGGACAATCCGGGCTGAACCTGACCAGTTACGGCTATAAAGAGCATGTTCTTATAAACGGAGAGGTGGACGGCGTGTCCTATGCACATTGTGTGGTAAGCCCAGGGGTGGGCGCCATTTTACTGGATACCGGCAGTACCGAGTAAAAAAAGCAGCGGTTCTTTTGTGTGTGTAATGGGATTTTACATCCTTAAATCGCGGCCGAAAAACTCTAAGGCCCTGTAATGGGCGGATATTCTGGAGAAAACCCTCTGGCCGTAGGTCTCTATCAGTTCCTCCGGCTGCAGGTTTGTCGAAATAATGGTTTTCTTCCTCTCCAAAAGTCTGGAATTTATAATGTTAAAAAGCTCGGAGGTGGTAAAGCTGTTGGTAAGCTCGGTACCCAGGTCGTCTATTATCAAAAGGTCACAGGTCAGAATAAAATCAAGCTGGTCCTGGGCCATCGGGCTCTCGTGCGGCCGGAACCGGTATTCCTCCAGTATTTTGAACAGTTTGAAGGAGGTAAGGTATAAAACCGGCTTTCCCTTATCCAATAGTTTTTTGGCAATACAGTTGCAAAGAAAGGTTTTCCCCAGACCGGTGCCCCCGAAAAAAAGCAAATTTTCACCATTGTCGTTTTCAAAATTATGTACAAAGCTTTCGCAGCGGCTTAGAATATCCAGCATATTCTGTCTGGGAGTCTTTGAATAGTCCTCATATTTTTCGCTGGAAAACAGGTCCAAGTCAAAGGTGTTGAAGTTTTCCCTTGACAAAGTGCTGCCAAGGTTGGACTGCCGGTAGGCTTTGCTTATAAGTTTCTGTTTAAAGCATGAGCACTTTTTATGCTCTATGTATCCCGTGTCCTTGCAGTGCCGGCATGCGTATTTGATATCCAGATAGTCCGCAGGATAGCCGTGTTCCTTAAGGAGGGAGAGCTTTTCTTCCTTAAGCTGCCTGATTTTCTGTTCCAGGGCCTCCAGGTACTCCTGTTGGGACCGGGAATCCAAACCGAGGGAATAGGAAGTGCACTCAAGACCCATTTTGTTTATATTGTCATCAATCTCCTTAATCCTTGGGATTGTTTGGTGAATCCTTATTAGTTTTGTCTCCCTTTTCTTTTCCGCCTTATCCTGTAAAGCTTCATATTCCAGTAATATTTCGCTGACTGTTTTTTTCATAATAACCCCTTCTTTTAAGTTAAGCATCTTTGTGTTTGTTTAGTATTTCCTTAAGCTGTTCATTTGTCAGCCTTAACGCAGGCTGGTCAAAGTTATGGAACTTATTTCTGGAAGTTTTGCGCTTGGGACGTTTAGTTTCCTTGTTTTCAGCGGGAATTTCGTCAACCGACTTTATACTGTCCCTGTGCCATTTGGAAATTATCCCGTCTATATAATTTAAAGAGGGATTTGCTTTTTGTATAATAGCGGCGTCGCAGGCCTTCAAAATCAGTTCCGTCGACATGTTATAGATATCAAACCATTTATCGATAAACTCCTTTTCTATTCTTGACGGGTTTTTGGTTCTGCCCATGGCCTTCATAATCTTTTTGTACCGGCTGTATTTGCTGTCGGTAACCTCCAGGTGCTCCGCGAGCTTTTCGGTTGTGTTTATATTATTGTCGTACCAGTTGCTAATTATGGCATTAATATATTTAATGCTCTTAACTCCTTTTTTTTCAACCGAGTAACGGAAGGCTTCCTCTATTATTTCCGGAGCCATTTTGAAATCGTACAGCCATTCCAGGCATTGCAGGCTCTCGGTGGGGCTTAACGGTCTGCACATAATTTGCTGAATCTCATTAAACATATCCCTTATTCCTGTATCCTGCATAGCCTGCATGAGATCCGAGGGGGAGTAGGTATTTCTGCTGTCACCGGTGGTTTCGGCTGATACGCTTTTGTAATTGTCTATATATAACTGTTTGAGGCTTAGGAACTCAACCGAAAAACCCGTTTTGTCGTCCTCTGAAGGGTATTTTTTAATTACACCCTTTTTCTCCCAGTAATCCCAGGCCCTTATCACATCCGACGGTAACAGTCCCAGGGTCCGTGCCAGGTTTTCGTTGGTAAAACTGGCGGACGGGTCGGGACTGCAGGCGTATTTATATCCCAGAAGATAAACCTTTACATAGTCTCCGTTGGCGGAAGGCATAAAGGCATCCAGAAAGATATTTTCCACCGGGGTGTCTTCAATGTCTATACTGGTCTTTCCTTTGATAAATTGCATAATATCACTCCGAATACAATATATATCTGCTTATCCATTATAACATAATAGTTATTACCCTTCCTACTGTGACATAAAAATATTATAGAAGAATGGGGACACATCTCCTCTTATCGGCATAGTTCCGTGGCAGGAGGAATGTCCCCCCATTGAAATACGGGGAGGGATGGACATGAAAAGAGCAATTGCTATAGTTCTGCTGGCAGTGGTTCTGCTGGCATCCTGTAATTACACCGGGAGTGACCAGACTCTCATTTCGGACTTTCCGGCAAAGGGGACAGTTGTTAACGAGTATAGTATAAACTGCTATTTTGATGAGGTGGAAAAATTGCTCAAGGGTTATGAACATCTGACATACTATAATAACGGGGAGACTATTCTGGAGGATATATATATGCACCTGTATCCCAATGCTTTTGATAATATTGAAACGGCTCCCTTTGAACCCCTGGAGCAGGATTATGCATATCCGCTGGGTTTTGATACCGGGTTTATCAATATAGACAGCGTTCGGGTGGAGGGGCAGCCGGGAAACTGGGAGTATAAAGACGACAGCAGGCAGGTTTTGAGAATACGGCTGCTCCGGCCAATAGGACCGGGGGAAAGTACAGCCATTGATATAAGCTTTACCGTTAAATTCCCCCGGTGCCACGGGCGTTTCGGTTATGGAGAGAATACCATAAAGGCAGCCAACTGGTATCCTATTGCAGCAGTGTTTGACGGGCGGGGCTGGAATCTGGATCCATATCATGCAATAGGGGACCCTTTCTACAGCGATATTGCCAATTACCAGGTTAAACTGGTAATGCCAAAGGATTATAAGGTGGCATCAACGGGGGATATTGTAAGAACCAAAAAGCATGACAAAAAGAACAGGGAATGGACAATAAGGGCGGATATGGTAAGGGATTTTGCATGGATTGCCGGTGAGGACTTTAAGGTAAGCAGCAGGAAAACGGGCGGGACAACGGTTAAGTCCTACTATTTTGACAAGGTTGCTGGAAAGAAGGCCCTTGAGGTGGCTGCCGATGCGGTTGAGGTGTTTAACGAGTGTTTTGGCGTATATCCATACAAAACCTATTCGGTTGTGGCTGCGGATTTTTTCGTCGGTGGAATGGAGTATCCAAATCTTGTTTTAATTAGCAAAGAGTTATATAATAATGAAGGGTTGTTTACCCTTGAATACATAACCGCTCACGAAACTGCGCACCAGTGGTGGTATGGCGTGGTTGGCAGCAACCAGGCAGCGGAGGCCTGGCTGGACGAAGGTTTAACCGAATACTCCACAATCCTCTACTTTGAGAAGAAGTATGGTGTTTCTACAGCGGAGGGGCTTTTGGAAAATTTGGTGAAAAAAAGATATGACACATATATACGGACAAGTGAAGACCATGATGTGAATATATACGGCGAACTGGGAGATTACCGGGATTCGGAACAATACCATACCCTTGTTTACTGTGGGGGTGCTTTGATATTCCACAATCTGAGGCAGGCAATGGGGGACGGGGATTTTTTTAGGGCGTTGCAAATCTATTACAGCAATTATGCTTTCGAGAATGCAACAACCGAAGATTTTATCCGGGTTATTGAGCATATAAGTCCTGTAAGCCTCGAGGCCCAAATCCGGGAATGGCTAACTATGGGTATTTAAGCTTTTGCTGGAAAAACGCATAAAAAAGCCTTATAAGCAAATAATTATGTTGTGACCGGAAACTGTAGCATGATAAGGAATATTCCCACTAGACAGGAGAATACACGGGACAGAAGAGCACCTGTAAGCAATGGTGGAAAGGAGACAAACAATGGATAAGCCGCCGAACCAAAGCCCTATAAGGGAAAAATTAATGAGGCTTATAGACAGGTCAGGCGCAGGGGACAGGAAGACGGGTATAGCCGTTGTAACTGCTTTAGCATTGTTTGCATCAGTATTTGCATATGTGAAAATATCCAATACCGGATACATGGTGTCCATTAACGGAACCGGTATAGGAATAGTCAGGGACAGGCAGGTTGCGATTGAGGTCATGGACCAGCTGGGCGATGAAATACTGGAACAGGACGATAACGGGGACCTGGTATTAACTGCGGAACTCAAGGTTGAAAAGACAAAAATAGACAGGGATATGCTTTTGGACAGGGACAGCTTGAAGGAGAAGCTAAGAAGGAATATTGAACTGAGAAGGAAAGCAATTACCCTTTGTATTGACGGCAATCCCCTTTTCTCGGTAATAGGCCTTGATAAGGCGGAAGACCTTCTGGAAAGGGTAAAGGAGTCCTTTTTCCCGAAGGATGAAGGGGTGACCGTCAGCGGAATAAGTATCAAGGAGAGGGTTGAACTTTTGGAGGACCCTGTGGAGCCTGAGGACATAATGGACCCGGAGGATGCATATAAATTTTTGCTTAACGGTACTACCGAAAGCAAAATATATACGGTAGAAAAGGGCGACACCATGTGGTCCATATCCCAGAACAACAACATTTCGGTGGAGGACCTTGAACTGGCAAACCCCGGCGCAGACCCCAAAAGGCTGCAGATAGGACAGCAGCTGAGCATGATTGTACCCAAACCCTTTGTTACGGTAGTGACTGAGGAAATTGCTACCTTGAACGAAAATATACCCTTTGAAACCGAATATAAGGAAAGCAGCGAGTTTTATAAGGGAGAATCCATAGTCAAGGTTTCCGGGAAATACGGGGAACGTGAAATAAAGGCCATGATTGTGAGAGAAAACGGAGTTGAGGCCCGGAGGGATATACTTGAGGAAAGCATTATCAAAGAGCCGGTTACACGGCTGGTTGCGCTGGGTACCAAGCCCCCGCCTCCCAGGCAGGGAACCGGTATATTCGCGTATCCGGCCAGGGGTAAAATTACATCCGGGTTCGGACGGAGATGGGGAAGAAACCATAACGGCATTGATATAGGGCTTCCCGAAGGTACGCCTGTTAAGGCGTCGGACGGCGGCACAGTGAAGTTTTCGGGCAGACAGGGGGATTACGGTAACCTGGTGATTATTGACCACGGAGAGGGCCTTGAAACCTACTACGGCCATAATTCCCAGAACCTGGTGTCCAAAGGGGACAAGGTTTTCAAGGGACAGACAATAGCGATGTCGGGCAGAACCGGCAGGGTCACAGGTCCACATCTGCATTTTGAAGTGAGGAAATTCGGTGTCCCGGTTAATCCGGTTAATTATCTGAAAGAATAACAAGAGGGCGGCTGCCCTCTTGTTTTATTCCAGCACAGCGTTAATATCGGGAAGGCCGTAGCCCTGCTGTTCCTTAAGAAGGTTAAGGCTTTTACTGCTGTGCTTTAAAAGGGATTTCACCTCGCCGGGGGTTAAGCCCCCGTGTTTTTCCATCAAAAGGGCTGCGGTGCCGGTAACCGCAGCGCACGAAACAGAGGTGCCGGAGCCTTGGCGGTAGTAGCTGTCTAATCGTACATTCCTATAGGCCAGCGGGGATTTTGGGTAAAAGGCGGGGTCCGAGTTAAGGGAAACTATATTGGTTCCGGGGGCAATAAAATCCACGCCCCTGGTTCCGTCGCGGGTAAAGCCCCTGCTGGAAAAGGGACTTGCGGGACAGCCGGGGTAAATGCTGCTGCCGCGGTTTTGCAAGGAACCAACGGTAATTATATACGGATTAATCCCAGGCGAGGATATCCAACAGGACTCCGGGCCGTTATTGCCTGCCGATGCACATACCACTATACCCAAATCCCACAATGCTGCTGCCGCCCTGGACAGGGGGTCATCCTGGAAGGACAGGTGGCTTATATTCCCCAATGGAAGGCAGACCAGCCTGATATTATATTTTTCCCGGTTGTCATATACCCACTGCAAGCCGGACAGAACGGAAGACACCCATCCGCTGCCGGTTTGGTTCAAAACCTTCAGGCTGATAAGCCGCGATCCGGGGGCCACACCGGTATATTCGCCCTTTGATGTCAACCCGTTTCCGGCGATTATACCTGCGGAGAAAGTTCCATGTCCATTGTCATCATAAGCAAACTCACAATCATTGACAAAATCCTTGAAATAAAGAATGCGATTTACCGGCCTTGTCAAATCGGGATGGGGGTATGTACCGGTGTCCAGCAGTGCAATATTGATATTTCTTCCGGTAAGCTTCTGTTTATGGGCAATTCCCGAACCCATAATTGCAGTCATGTTTTTCAGGTGGGCGGTAACGGGGTGGTTTAGCGACAGAAAACTTATCCCATACAATGCTTCCAGCGGCTTAATCCCTGCCGGAGGCAGCAGTGCGTTGCATGCGTTTATTAAGGGGTATTCCTGCCTGATTTTACCGCCGTATTTACTGATGCATCTTTTAACCCTTTCATCAATTCCTTCAGTCGTTTGAACAATTACCGAAACCTGCCGGATTTTTCTAAAGGCCATCATGCTTCTAAGGTTGGGATCCATCCTGTGCTGCAGCAGAACTCCTTTTTTCAGCCTGTCTATAACGCTCAAATTAATCACTCCCGAAAATAACCCATATATCTATACTATGCGGCAGCAATCAAATTGGTTAATTGACATACCATATTCTTTGTTGTTAAATTAAGATAAACAAGTTTTATGAAAGGAAAAGGAAAATGTACAAAAAAGCAATAGTGTGTGTTATAGCAGTCTTGCTGATCGCAGGATGCGGCCAGCCGGTGATTGACGGCACCGACGTATCCTCTCCGGTGGAAGAGCCGGCTAGGGAAGTGATGTCCCAACCCGAGCCGTCGCGCCTCAACCTGACAGCAGTCGGGGACATAATGCTTTCCAGGGTAGTGGGAAGCAGAATGAACAGTAATTCGGTCTATCACCCCTATGATGCCACCAGGCATATAACCACAGCGGCAGACATAACCTTCGGCAATCTTGAGACCACGCTGGCAACCACGGGGACCAGGCTTCCGGGAAAGGTTATATGGTTCAGGGCAGTCCCCGAGGCGACAGAGGGTTTGACAGATGCGGGTTTTGACGTGCTGTCCCTTGCGAACAATCATATTCTGGATTATGATACCCCTGCTCTTTTAGAAACGATACAAAACCTTGAAGCGGCAGGTATTGGGTTTGTGGGAGCCGGGGAGAACCTCGAACAGGCCAGAAGACCCCTTGTGGTGGTAAAAAACAGTATCAGGGTTGGATTTTTGGCATATAATGAATTCTATCATTATTACTGGAGCACTTCCTACAAAAGGACCTTTGAAGCAACCGAGGATATTGCGGGAACGGCTCCCATGAAAGAAGAGCTTATTAAGGAAGATATAGAAAAACTGAAGGAGCTGTGCGATGTTGTGGTAGTCTCGCTTCACTGGGGAATAGAAGAGAGCAACCGAATAACCGCTGCACAGCAAAACCTTGCTCACAAGATAGTTGACTGGGGCGGCGATATAATTCTCGGGCATCATCCCCATGTACTGCAGGGCATTGAGTTTTATAAAGGCAAGCCAATTGCTTACAGCCTGGGAAATTTTATTTTTGACCAGAACGACCAAAATAACAATCAGAGCATTATCCTCAGTATTGTCATACAAGACAATCAAATAGTTGAGACGACGGCATATCCTATATATATATATGACAAATGCCAGCCCCGGATTCCTGAGGATTCAAAAAAAGAATATATTATTGATAAAATCGCAAGGCTGAGCGAAGCGCTGGGCACCTCAGTCCACAGGGAGGAGGAAAGGGCGGTTTTCGGCGGGATATAGGATATATTACCTATGAAGTTTACATAATGTTTTGATATAATCGATTCGAGGTGATATCAGTCATGGTGGGGTCCATAAGGGGTCGGACAGCAGTTATACTGGCATTGGCATGTGTAATGCTTTTTTTAAACGTAAGCAGTATAAAATCTTCTGCTGCTGTTGTAGTGGAAAGGGTTGAGATATTAAGGCTCCAAAGATTAACTCCGGGTTATTTCGTTATGGAAACCGAAAACTTCAATATCCGTTTTGCAAAAGAGGATGCCGACGTGGTGCAAAGAGTGGCGGATCAGGCGCAAAGACAGTTTGCAATGGTAACCGAATACTTTCAGTATGAACCGAAAAAAAAAGTTACCTTAACCGTGTATCAAGACAAAGACGAGCTGAGGGAAGGTTTGAGGCTTCCCTACCAGGGAACTACCTTAGGCGCTTATTATGCAGGAACCATTAGCATTCTTTCACCAAGCATATGGGGACCCGAAGGGGATGCGGCCGAGGAGGGTATTTATATACATGAACTTACCCATTTAATAATGGCAGATATGGCCGGGGGCAATTATCCCATGTGGTTTACCGAAGGTATGGCCCTGTACCAGGAATATATAAATACCGGGTTTGAATGGGGGAAGGACTATAAATTTAAACGCCCACCCTATTCAATTGAAGAGCTGACCGAAGACTTTGCGGGATTGGACCAGTTCATTGCATATAAACAGTCTTTTTTGCTGGTAAAGGCGCTTATGGAACAGGAAGACAGAGGAAAGATCCTTGAATTGTTTCAGACCCTAAAGAAGAATACGTCCTTTGATCTGTCCTTCAAGCGGGTTTACGGGTATTTCCCTGAGGAGTTTGAAAGGTCTTTTTTAGAATATGGCACAAAATGAAATATGCAAGGGTTGGGGGACCCTTGCATAAAAAATTGGGGATTGATTGGGGGATCTTACTTAACAACTTACATTTTTTGATACCCATCTACAATAAGGGCTTTATCTATATACTATTTTAGCCAAATTGTGACAAATGTCCATAGGAATTGCTGTTTATTTTTGCCAGGACATTTGTCCCGGCAAACTGCAGGACAAGCGTCCCGGCAACGGGGCTATTTGTCGATACAAGCAGGAAAAAGCGCCTGGAAGTATAATATACTAACTATAAACTATTTGAGGTGATGAGGCTTTGAACAAAAAAATACTGGTGGTAGACGATGAGAAGCCAATAGCTGATATTCTCAAGTTTAACCTGGAAAAGGAAGGCTACTCGGTTGAACTGGCCTATGACGGCCAGGAGGCCATTGATAAAACCCAAAGGACCAGCCCGGATTTGATTCTGCTCGACATTATGCTGCCAAAGATTGACGGCTTTGCGGTATGCAAAACGATCAGGCAGGATAAGCAGACGCCCATAATTATGCTTACAGCAAAGGAAGAGGAAGTGGACAAGGTTCTTGGCCTGGAACTCGGGGCGGATGACTATATAACCAAGCCCTTCGGCGTCAGGGAACTGTTGGCACGGGTAAAAGCGAACCTTAGAAGGGCTGAAATACCCGTAGGCAGCGATGCCAATTCTGCCGGCTGTATTAAATCAGGCAATATCGTTATCGATATCGGTAAGTATGAAGTGAAAAAAGAAGGAAAGACAATAGAGCTTACCCTCAGGGAGTATGAGCTGATAAAATACCTGGCTTCCCAAACCGAGCAGGTATTCACCCGGGAGACCCTTCTTGAGGACGTGTGGGGATATGAGTATTATGGCGATGTAAGGACAGTGGATGTTACCATACGTAGGCTTAGGGAAAAGATCGAGGACGATTCCAGCAATCCCAGATACATTATTACAAAGCGTGGCGTAGGCTATTATTTCAGGAGGGTTTAGCTGAATGTTCAAGAGCATTCAATGGAAAATTGTAATCATATATTTCCTGCTGGTATTTTTAGCCATGGTTATAGTCGGCGCCATAATTATTACACAGCTGGAGCAGTACCACAGGGATAACCTGGTTGAGACTCTGGACAAGGAGGCCCAGATTTTATCTTTTCAGATAAGGGGCATCAGTGTTGTGGGTGTTCCGGACATTCAGAGAATTATTGAGAGATGGTATGAAGTAAGCCTGTCGCCGCAGATAAGAGAGGTTTATGTACTTAACACTGATAGGCTGGTCATAGGCAGCAACGTTCAGGGTACCAACAACGTCTATATTTCGGATATCCTGGGCAATGATCCGCCTACTGTTTTGCATTCATCCCTTACCGGAAATAAGGAGACCGAGGTGGTCAGGGACGAAAACGGAGAAATGCAAATTTTAGACTATGCTTTCCCGGTTAAGAATGATACAAATCAGGTGGAAAGAATAATTTATATGAGGGCGGGCATGTCGGGAGTTAGGGCGACCCTTGATAAGGCGAAGAATATACTGGCCTATGCCACATTTCTGGCCCTTGTTATAACGGTTATACTGGGTTCTTTGCTGGCAAGAAGTATTACCGGCCCTATTAAGGCGGTTACCTCAAAGGCCGAGAAGATGGCGGAGGGAGACTTTGACCACAGGCTGGAGGTAAAATCCACCGATGAAATAGGACAGCTGACAAAGATGTTCAACTATCTTACCCAGAAACTGAAACACACCCTTGGCGAGATAGCAAGTGAAAAGGGGAAGATGGAAGCTATCCTATCCTATATGACGGAGGGAGTAATAGCCATAGACAACAAGGGTTTTGTAATACATGCAAATCCCTCTGCCAGCAGGCTGTTAGGCATTAACGACAGCGATATTCATCAGGCAAAGGTTGGGGATATATTCTCCAGAGTCAATATAGATATGAGCCTTAGCCAGATTAAAAAGCGACAGACCAACGGGGAAAAGATTATCCAGTTGGATGATACCATATTAAAATTGGAAACTGCAGCCTTTAAAAATGAACAAAACAAAACCCTGGGATATATTCTTGTATTTCAGGACATTACCGAACAGCATAAGCTGGAGATTGCAAGGAGAGAATATGTGGCAAATGTTTCCCATGAACTTAGGACACCGCTGACTACCATTCGCAGCTACGTCGAAACGCTGATGGAGGGTGCCGTAGACGAAAGGGAACTGGCCGGTGATTTTCTTGCGGTGGTTAACAGCGAAGCCCAACGTATGACCCGGCTTTTAAAGGACCTGCTTCTTTTGTCAAAGCTTGATTACCAGCAGGCCGAGTGGAACAAAACCCAGTTCAGCCTGGAAAAAGTCATAGAGGATACTGTGAAAAAACTCGATATCCCGATAAAACAAAAAGGGCATACCCTAACCATAAGGAAAATGTCTCCGCTGCCTATGTTTAACGGGGATAAGGACAGAATAGAACAGGTTATACTAAATATAATCAGCAATGCTATCAAATACACCCCCGACGAAGGAAAAATTGAGGTAATAACCGGATATTCCGACGGAAGAGTAAGTATAGTTATAAATGATAACGGTATAGGAATTCCCGAAAGCGATATGCCCAGAATATTTGAAAGATTTTACAGAGTGGACAAGTCAAGGGCAAGGGAGCTTGGAGGGACCGGTCTGGGCCTCTCTATTGCCAAACAGATTATAGAAGCCCATAACGGCGGAATTCAAATAAGCAGCCAGCACGGCAAAGGTACGACGGTTACAATTCTGCTGCCTTCGTAATGCCCTGTTTTTGTAAGGATATCTTAATTTTTCTGTAACATGGTTGTAATATACTTAGGATATAATTTTTTATGTGGAACTGTATCTTTCATACGGTTCCAATTATAGTCTGGGGGGAGGACCTATGCTTAGGAAAGGAAGCTTAATAGTTGCTGTCAGCTTAATACTTGTATTTAACATGCTTACGCCGGCGTTGGCAACTCCCCGTATTGTCGACCTGATTAAGCCTATTACAGATGTTAAAACGGTAAATAAGAATATGATTATTTCAGGCTGGGCCGAGGTAGACACCAGAATCGAAATAAGGGTTTACAGCAGGGAGACAAAGAAGGTTGACGGACAGGAAGTGTACAGCTGGGAGGAATACCTGCCAGATGAGAAGGAAGTCAGTCTCGTTGTAGGTCCTACCGGTTTCTTTGCAAAGGAAGTGGAGCTTAAAAACGGTGTCAACAAAATAGTAATTAAGGCAGTTAATCCCCAGGAAGAAGAGGAAAGCATCGAAGGAATGGTAACCCTGTCCAGCAAGGACGAGGTCAGGCAGGCGGTTCAAAATCTAATGAACGTAAACTTCCTGGATATGATAAGAAAAATAGTTAAATGAGAAATGCTGCTTACTCTTTTTGGTCGGAGTTGGTCTTGATGAATAAAGAAAGAATAAAAAACTGGGTTCTGGTAGGGCTTGTAGTTCTTAGTTTTGTTTTTACTACTCAACTGTGGCTCAGCGTCCCGTTAGAAAGAATAATTTCCACCAATCAGACCTTTTCTGGACAGGATAGTAAAAAAGACTATGACCTGTCTAGTTTTGTTTTACCCCAATTGCTTGTGGTTAACTTTGGCGGAGGATCCCATACAAAGCTGATAAACGATTCTTCCAACCACAGATTTTTCGCCGATATATACTACGAAGTGTTCGGGATTATGGAATATATTTTTACCAATGGGCAGGAGCTTGAATTTGTCCCGGCAGCAAGGGAAGAATGGTCTGCTTCAAAGGCAAGCAAATCAGTAGAGGTCGAATATAAAGGAGCCTTTGATACAGCTCTGTTCAGGGAAGTCTTCGGAGGAAAAGAAGACGGGGAAGACTTGCCCTTTATCAGCATTAAGGGGATAACAATATCCCTTGGAGCCGACAGGAGTATATATATAAACGACGGGAAGAGCGGAGCCGTTTTCAAAGCGGTGCTGCCGGCCGACGATATACAGCTTGACGGGCTGGTTGACAGACTTGAGGAAAGGGACCCGGTAAAATACTGGACATTGCTGGAGATCGGTTACAGCAATAACGACAACTTTTATGTCCCACTGGATATGAGATCTTTTAATTTGCCCGCCGGTACTGCGGAAAAGGAGATTGATATTAATGACCAGCAGGTTGTGGACATGTACGCCTCCGATTTTTTCAACGACATGTCCATGGTCAGAAAGATAACGGAAATGAACGGTTCCTTAATTTATACCGACGGCCAAACCGCGCTGCTGAGAATTGATACAGACGGGTCCCTGGAATATTTGGCTTACAGCTATGCAGGCGGAGACAGCAGTTATACCGACATAAACAGCGCAGCACACGCGGCGATGAGTTTCATCGATGGCCACGGGGGCATCCCGGAACAGTTTTTCCTGGAAGAACTCCGTGAAGTAACAGAAGGCGGTCATGGGGGCTACCTGTTTAAGTTTAATTATGCCTACAATGGTTTACCCTTTTTCAGAAAGGATGCTCTCGGGACCAGTGCTGTGGAGATTACTGTGATAGACGGCAAGGTAGTGAAGTATTACAGGAATATCCACCATATAACAAGGGCAAGGATTGTGCAAACGCCACTGCTGTATCCGGTGGAAGCTGCCGATGTGGTGGCCGGAATAATAAACGGATCCGGCGACTTAAAAACCCCTCCCGATATTTTGGATATGTATCTTGGTTACTGCATTGATACGGAAGAAGCAAAGGATTATCAGATATTTCCCGTATGGTACATTAAGACGGAGCAGCATGAGTTCATAGTGGATGCCTACAAAGGAATACTGGTCGAATAAGGTTCTGGAGGTTAAGGGTTATGGATTGGGCTAAGGCAAAAACCATTTTGATAGTAGCTTTTATAATAACAAATATTTTTCTGGCTTATAATGTCTGGGAGACAAAGTATTACGGATACCGCAGCGAACGTATAAGCGATAAAAGCATTAGCGAAGTGGTTGCCATACTGGAAGAGAAGGGCATTAAGACGAAGGTTTCCATTCCAAAGGATATTTATGTCAACGGGATACTTACCGTTGAATACATGGAAACAGACATCCACAAATTATTCGGGACGGTTTTTGAGAGCAACAATACATATACGGCAGTGCAGGACGATTCAACAAAGCATGTGGAAGGCGGAAAGATATTGGAGGTAAAAAACAACAAGGAGATATTCTATAATAATCTGGATTTACGAAACATGCCAAAGGATGACCTTACCGAACTGGAAGCTGTAAGGATTGGTGAGGATTTTCTTAAAAATAATAATCTCTATAAACCTTCTATGATGGTTGACAGCATTGTTCCGATTGATAACGGGTATTATTTGACCTATGTCCAGCAGTATAAGGACAAACCTTTGGAGGTTAGCATCGTGGAAATGGAAATTACCTCGGGTGGAGTATATTCCATGCATATGCTGTGGCTGAACCCGGTGAAAATGCAGCCTGGCCGGAAAAAAATTGTTCATGCCCTGGATGCCCTTATAAAGGTTGCCGACAGGGAGGAAGTTATGGGCAATACACCGGTGGAGATTGATAAAATAAGTCTGGTGCATTATTTCGACTGGGAAACAGCAAGAGAAGGAGAAGCCTTTCCGGCGTGGAAGATATGCGTTAACGGCGAGGCGTATTATGTTAATGCATTAACCGGGCAAATAGACAAATAAAAGTCTGTTCAATTTAACAGACCTTTATTTTTTTTTTGAAGGAATATATTGTTATTTGTTGAAACCTAATTTATCTCGGGTGATTTCGATATTTATGGTATAATATATTTTAAGGATAACCAGAAGGGAGTTACAACAGGGTGGAGAGGTTTATTATTGATGGCGGGAAACCGTTAGTGGGTCAGATAACAGTAAGTGGAGCGAAAAATGCAACTGTGGCATTGATACCCGCAGCCTTGCTTGCAAATGATATATGTGTTTTGGAGGATCTACCTCTGATAAGAGATGTATATGTTTTGAAGGAAATTATCGAGCAGATGGGGGCCAAGGTACGGATGAACGGAACCGGTACCCTGGAGATAGATTCTTCCGGCCTGAATCATCCCCATATTGACAATGGCCAGGTAAAAGAGCTGAGAGCTTCCTACTATCTTCTGGGAGCGCTGCTTGCCCGGTTTAAAGAGGTTTCAATGGCATACCCCGGTGGCTGCGATATAGGCCTAAGGCCTATAGACCAGCACATAAAGGGCTTTAGGGCTTTGGGAGCAGAGGTTGAGATAGAGCATGGAAGGATAAGCCTTAAAGCAAAAAAGCTTGTGGGAAGCGATATTTTCCTGGATGTTGTCAGCGTAGGAGCTACCATTAATCTAATGATAGCTGCTACCATGGCAGAGGGTACCACCGTGCTGGAAAATGTTGCAAAGGAACCCCATGTGGTGGATGTAGCCAACTTCCTGAATTCAATGGGAGCGGAAGTAAAGGGAGCGGGCACCGATGTGATAAGAATAAAGGGTGTTGAAAAGCTGCATGGAAGCACCTATATGGTAATACCCGACCAGATTGAAGCAGGCACCTATATGATAGCTGCGGCATCAATTCCGGGTGGAGATGTGGTTATCAATAACGTTATACCAAAACACTTGGATTCCATAGCGGCAAAGCTGGTTGAAATGGGAGTTCAGGTGAAGTTTAATGGTGACACCGTGAGGGTAATCAGCAGGGGAAGGCCCAAAAGCGCGGATATAAAAACACTTCCCTACCCCGGGTTCCCAACCGACCTGCAGCAGCCGATAACGCCCATGCTTACCGTAGCAAAGGGTACCAGCATGATCACCGAGAGCATTTGGGAAGGCCGATTCCGGCATGTGGACGAGTTGAAAAGGATGGGAGCCGACATCAAAGTTGAAGGCAGAGTTGCCGTGATTGAAGGCATGAAAAGCCTTATCGGTGCCAAGGTAAGCGCAACCGACCTCAGGGCAGGGGCGGCTTTGGTAATAGCAGGACTTATGGCTGAAGGAAAGACAGAGATATTCAATTTATTCCATATAGACCGGGGTTATGAGAATCTTGAGGGCAAACTGGCTTCCCTTGGAATAGATATTCGCAGGGCGAAGTAATGATTGGATAAGTTCTGTTTCAGGGGGTATATATGACTATACGGTTTTGTGCATTATCCAGCGGAAGCAGCGGTAATTGTCTGCATTTATCGACCGGAAGGACATCCATACTCGTGGATGCGGGGTTAAGCGGCAAGAGGGTGGAAGGGCTGATGAAGGAAATTGATGAATCGCCACGGCTTCTTGATGCCATCCTTGTTACCCATGACCATATTGACCATATCAGCGGAGTAGGGGTGTTAAGCCGGCGTTTTGACATACCCATATATGCAAATCCCCTTACCTGGCAGGCTATGGGGAGCAGAATAGGAAATATATCCGCTAAAAACACCAGAGAGTTTTATACAGGCGAGGAATTTCATATTGAAGATATTTGCATTAAACCCTATCCCGTCTCCCACGATGCGGCCGACCCTGTGGGTTTTACTTTTTGTGCGGAAAAAATAAAAATAGCGGTAGCAAACGATTTGGGCTGTGTAACACCGGTTGTGGAACGGGAACTAAGAGGCTCAAGTTTTGTGATGCTGGAATCTAATCACGATACCGAAATGTTAAGGATGGGCTCCTACCCATGGCATTTAAAAAGAAGAATAGCAGGGGAGAGGGGGCATCTTTCAAATGGGGATGCAGGCGCCGCCATTCTAAAGCTTGCGGATGGAAAGATTAAGGCGGTGCTTCTGGGGCACCTCAGCAAAGAAAACAATTATCCGCTTCTGGCGCTGGAAACGGTAAAGAGTATGCTTGTACAGCAAGGAATAGAGGTAGGGAGGGAAATGAATATTGACCTGTCCTTCAGGGATAAAATAAGCAGGGTATATACCATAACCGACCGGGAGGTATTCTGATGTTGAAGGCATGGATTAACAAGCTTTATCCCTACTTTATAGTTGCTGTAATAGCCGGGGCAATCGGCGGTGCGGCGGGAGGCACGGTTTTGAATGATGCCAGGGTGCAGCGAAGGCCCATCCAGTACCAAAGGCAGGAGGATGGTCAGGCTCCAACCAAAATTGTATATCCGGAGGAAGAGAAACCGGGAATTATACGGGCAGCGGCCGAGAAAAATATCCAGGCTGTGGTGTCCATTATAACCACAGAGATTAAGAGGGATGAAATATTCAACCCTACCGAAGAGAGGGGTATTGGCTCGGGGGTTATAGTGGAGCCCGAGGGGTATATTCTTACCAATGACCATGTCGTTGGCCGGAACCCGAAGGAAATAAGCGTACTTTTCGAGAACGGCCAGGAGATGCCTGCTGTGGTGCTGTGGCAGGATTTTGCCCTGGATTTGGCTTTGATAAAGGTTGATGCCACCGGTCTTCCCTGCTCCGAGCTGGGGGATTCCGAACAGGTGGGCATTGGCGATGTTGCAATAGCCATAGGAAGTCCACTTGGCCTGAGGTTCCAAAGAACCGTAACCTCAGGCGTTATCAGTGCGTTGAACAGGTCCCTTATGGTCGGTTCGGGTACCCAGGAAGTAATAATGGAGGACCTTATTCAGACCGATGCGTCTATAAATCCCGGCAACAGCGGCGGACCGCTGTTAAACGCCAAGGGTGAGGTTATCGGCATTAATTCCGCAAAGGCATCCGACGCCGAGGGTATAGGTTTTGCGATCCCTATCAATATAGCAAAGCCGATTATAAGGCAGGTAACGAAAAAGGGATACTTCAGACCGATGTATTTAGGGATAGACGGATACGACAAGGAGATAGCAGGTTACTACAATACCGATATAGACATACAAAAGGGTATTTATGTTGTGAGGGTGCATCGTAATACACCCGCCGGCGCCGCCGGGATAAGGGAAGGGGATATAATCCTTGAACTGGACGGACAGGCGCTTAATTCCATGATTAAGCTGAGGAGTATACTCTTTGACATTGACGAACCGGGCAAAGTAAAACTCTCGGTCAAGCGGGACGGAAAGACCATAAGCAAAGAGGTGGAGCTGGCCTTAATGCCCGAGGGCTTTTAGTTATACCCTAGAAGGGGAGATGTATGTATGTATGTTGTCTGTAAAGAGCATATAGAAATGGCCATTGATGAATTCATAGACGAATACCTCCAGGTTCCGGATTTGTGTGAACTTGATAATATTACCTTTACCGAGTGGTCGCCTCCGGAAGAATGTCATTTCTGCAGTGCATGTCCCCAATATCTTGTTATTTAATGATATAATAAAAACAGGATTTTATAAACCTATTATACCCGGAGAGGAGAGTGGGAAATGAAACGATTCATTGAACACATAAGCCCTTTCATCCTATACGGGCTGCTGGCATTTATTGTGATTATTCCTGTATTCATAATTTTACTCAAATGCACAAGAAGAGCAGAAATGATACTTGAAGGCGGGAAAAACAGCAGCCTGGATATGGGCATATAGACCGGGGAAAGGAACAGGGGCTTTGAACATTACGGTTGTTGCGGTAGGAAAAGTAAGGGAAAAATACATAGTTTCGGGAATAAGGGAATATCAGAAAAGACTGGCTGCGTACTGCAGGTTAAGCATTATTGAGGTGCCCGGCCAAAGGGCTCCTGAAAACCTAAGCCGGCTGCAGCTTGAGGAAGTAAAGGATAAAGAAGGGCAGGACATTATAAGACAAATAAAGCCCGGAAGCCATGTTATTGCCCTGGACATCCGGGGCAGGTCACGGTCCTCCGAGGACATGGCAGACTATATGAACAGGCTGACCCTTGGGGGCAGCAGCAGTATAGTATTTATTATAGGCGGCTCAAACGGGCTTTCGGACAGGGTGCTGCAGAGGGCGGACATGAAACTGTCCTTCTCGTCAATGACCTTCCCTCACCAGCTCATGCGGCTTGTTTTACTTGAACAGGTTTACCGCTGGTTCAAAATAAACCGGGGGGAACCGTACCATAAATGATATTGTGAAGGTTTTATTTATCCCCCGCTTGTGGCCGGTTTGACTTTTATACTCCGGTACGCCTCTGGCGTATATTGGTTTTTTTCATATACTGGTTTTTCATTTTTTTTGGCACTGATGAATTTATTGTGGATTTACCTTTGGGCTTTTCTTTTTTTTGCTTCTCAAGCTTTTGTCTCATAGCTTCTTCCAGGCTTATTTTTTTCTTTTCCCGGGCCTGGGAATTATTTTCATGGTTGGCCGAATCCGGCATGATTATTTACCTCCTTCTATATGAATAGCAGACTATTTGTCAGGATAATCATTATTATAATACATTATTCATGATATTGCATCCGGGAAATATGGGGACATTCCGCCTGCCGCAGGAATTTATGGTTCTTTGCGGAAACTATGCTGCCCCGATAATGATGACAGAAACACAAAGGAAACCACCGCCATAAGCAGGGCAGCCGTCAGCACGGTCCAGTGCACCTCTGCCCTGTTTAGGGCAAACCCGTATACCAAAGCGCCAAAGGGCATACCACCCCTGGTAATTATACCGACTATGGAAAACACACGGGACATGTATTCGTTGGGCGTTTCCCTTTGTATAAAGGACTGTACCGGGACATTTATGAACATAACAGCCATGCTGAATAGGCTTAGGACACCGGCCAGCAGCACAAAGTAAGCGATTGAGCCGTTTCCCAGTACAAATAAAATACCAGGGAACATAAGAAGCGCAAACGAAAGCATTGTGACCATGAGAAGGAGACTGCCAATCTTCAGCGGCCTTTTCATGTCTTCCCCCTTTCCGAATACCATGCCCACAACGACGCTTCCCAGCAGCATTCCCAGTACCGTCATCGACTGCAAATAGCCATAATGTGTGTCCGGGTACACTAAACTACTTTTGTAGAATAACGGCAGTGCCACAGAAAAGATAGGCTGTACCAAAGCGTATACCACAAGGAAAAGTAGGCACAGCCTGCGTATCGCATTATTAGCCAGAATAAACCCAATACCCCCGGACAGCTCGGCTGCTATCCCCCGTATGCCCTTTTCCAGCTCCCGGGGCACATGGGTATATCGGATCAGTATTTCACTAATACCCGACAGCAGGAACGATATCCCGTTTATCTGAAACAGCATGGTAATACCAAACCTGGTATACAGCGCAGCTCCTATAACAGGGCCCAGCAGCATGGCAAGGCCCCTTAAAGATGCAACCTTAGAATTTGCCCTGGTGAGTTGGCCCTGTGGCACCAGCCGGGGCAGCATCCCCTTTGTGGCCGGGTCAAACAAGCCGTTAAGCAGGGATATAATCACCTGCGCCCCCAACAACAGGGTAAGGCTCATTGCCCCGGAATACGACAGAAAGGCAAGAAAGAGTATTACAACTGCGCTTACAAAGTCTGTGATAACCATTATGGTTTTCCGGTTCAGCCTGTCCCCCAATACGCCGGCAAAGGGGAATACCAAAAGGGCCGGAACCAGAGCCAGGAAGGAAAACAGCCCTACAGTGGCCGCCGAACCGCCGGCATCAATTATATAAAGGGGCATAATCATCATTTGTATTCCGGTGCCGGTATCGGATACCATTCTGCCAATCAGGTACAGTACAAAATTAAAATTGGGGGATATATTTCTCATAATATCTCTACATACCCTTCGGTTCCGTTCACCCGGATCCTCTGGCCGTCTTTTATCAGCTTGGTAGCGTTTTCCACGCCTACAACTCCGGGGATACCATATTCCCTTGTAATTACGGCGCCATGGGTCATGCGTCCGCCCACTTCGGTCACCAGGCCTCTTACCGATACAAAAAGCGACGTCCAGCTCGGGTCGGTGAATACTGTGACCAAAACATCTCCATCCTCGATAATGGCGTCCTCCAGCCTTGAAACCACCCTTGCCCGTCCTTCAACCACGCCCGGCGAAACGGCTACACCCGCCAATGCACCCTTGGGAATATGGCCGGAATCGTATTCTCCGGATATAACCTCCCCGTCGGAGGTCATCAGCCTGGGAGGGGTCAGCTTTTCATAATCCCTGTACTCCTCTTTCCGCTTTGTGATAATGCTGTAATCAATCCTGCTTGTTCTGACAACCTCTCTTAACTCCTCAAAGTACAGATAATAGATGTCCTCCTTTTCCCTTATGATGCCCTTTTGCACAAGCACCTCCGCTTCCCTTAGCAGCGCATTTTTATAAGCTTGAAACCGCTTAATGAAGGAATATTTGGGATACTCCCTAAACCCTATAAAGTTACGTAAAACGCTAATCATCTTTTTGGTCTTTTTAGCCTTTTGCCTTCCGCCGGGCAGCTGCTCCAGGCGGCTTACCAACTCCCGTTCCTTCTGCTTCGCTTCAAGCCGCCCCTGCTCAAATTTTTCACTGCCCGAACCGGCCGACGGACTGTTGATGTTGCTTAGAATTATAGGTATAAGGGCGGTGGGCTTTTCGCTCCAACGGGGTTTGGTTATATCTATTTCACCGGGGCAGCGCATGCCGTATTTCTCCAGGTATGCCCTGACAGCCCGGCCTATAGTACTGCCTCCTTCCAGTTTGTCCAGGTCTTCAAAAAAGGTTTCATCATTGGCATGGGCAAAATATTCAATCACTTCGGGATATTGATTAGCCACATATGCTACATCCATAAGTTCAAGGCCCATTTCAGAGGTGATATTGTTGGGTACCGACTTGGAAAGTATATCGGCTGCGCCTTTCTCGCCCAGCCATTTCTCCATTTTTTTATTAATCCAACTGGAAACAAACCCTCCCACCACCATCATTCTCATGTTTTGGGGGCCTGTAAGCACTGCCTTCAATTTCTTCGTATCCTGCAAAATAAATTCAAAAAGCTCGTCTCCCGATAATTTTTCAATCCTTTGCTCCATATCCATTATCAGCTCTTCATTGTACCTTATAAGGTCCTCAACAATAGATATATCATTCTTTTTATATATCTTTATCGCCGGAATAATCCATGACAGGGCACCGGTATCCATAGTGATGGACCCTTTTCCCCGGGGCAGGGATTTTATGAAATCTTTGCGTTCCAACAGGTTTAAGAGGGCATTTCTCATTAAGATATCAGCGTTGCCGGTACTCCTTATCAAAACATTTCTTCCCACCGGTGATGCCAGGTCATAGGTCCCGTCTATAAACAATCTCCCCCCGGCAGCAGCGAGGTTCTGCCCGAACCAAAAAGACAGTAATCTACAGAATGATATGCCCAGGGGTTTAATAATATCCGTCATCATCTGCAGATGTCCCATCGATGCGTACACACGGTTCTTGCCGTCGCTCTCCGGCACTGGATACAGGGTAGTGACAGGCCGGCTCTGGAGAATAAAAAACTCACCGGAATCCAGGCCGGAGGTGTGATCCCCAACATAGCACCATTCGATGTCCTGGGGACAGCCAAAGAAGGCCTCAATCCTTCTTCCCATCCTTTCCAGCTGCAAAATCTGCTCATCAGTAAGAGTTTGTACATTCTGCAGCCCGCGCTCTATATCCCGCTCCCCGGTTCCCCCTTTTTCCAATGCATAAACAGCCACCTTCTTGGGGGATATTTTTTTGTCAACAATTCTTCCGTCCCGGACCTTATAGATATCCGCATTAACAAGGCCCGAAACCAGCGCTTCCCCCAGCCCGAAGCCGGCATCAATGGACAGCACCTTACGGTTTGATGTGACGGGGTCGGCTGTAAACATAATCCCGGAAGAGAGGGGAAAGACCATCCGCTGCACAATCACAGCCAGGTATACCTTGCCGTGGCCGAAGCCGTTTTGTATGCGATAGGTCACCGCCCGGCTGGTAAACAGCGATGCCCAGCATTTTCTTATATGCAGCAGGAGGGCGTCCCTCCCTGTAACGTTCAAATAGGTATCCTGCTGTCCCGCGAAGGAGGCGGTGGGCAGGTCCTCTGCGGTTGCACTGGAGCGCACGGCACAGGCACAATTCGGCCCGAGCTTTGTTATATATTCATCTATTTCTTTTTCCATGTCCCTTGGGATTTTTGTTCTTTCGATGGATTCACGCACCCTTTGGCTTATTTGGTCAATACCCTCCCTGTCTTCCGCCTTCAAAAGGGTCATCTGCTCCATCATTGAACCAAAATCCGGTATCTGACCTATTATCCTTCTGTACGCTTCGGTGGTAACACAAAAACCCCCGGGTACCCGTATGCCTTCAATTCCCGACAGCCGACCCAGGTTGGCTCCTTTGCCTCCTGCCCGGGACACCCCTGCAGAACCTGCCTCGTTTAAGGATAGAACGTACTCGCTCACGGAAATCACCTCTTCATAATTTATGAACCAAAACCCTCTACTTATTTCATAATATACGAGACCGGTTCTTTTTGCAATAGGTTATGAAATATTTATATTGATTTATTTCATAATTTATTATACTCTATTATTGAGGTGAAGCAGCAATGGATGGCTTTGAAAGGCGAAGAGAAAGAAAAAAAGAAAACATCCGCCAGGCAGCCTTTGAACTGTTTTCCGCTCACGGCGTACAAAAGGTAAGCATCGCCGAGATAGCAAGCAGTGCGGGTGTATCCCAGGTGACCATCTATAACTACTTCGGCAGTAAGGACAGACTGCTTAGGGATGTTATATCGTGGCTGCTTGATAAAAGGCTGAAGCAGGATACTGAAATAGTAGAAAGCGACATGCCCTTTCCACAGAAGATTGAGGTATTTATCACCGAAAGGACCGATGAACTGTCAGGCCTTAACCCCGGCTTTATTAAATCGATGATGTCGGAAGACCCTGTAATAAGACAGATAACGGAGGATTTTACCAGGAACAGGTACATCCCGTTGATGTTTAGGCTTATTAAAAAGGGTAAACAAGAGGGCTGTATAAACAACAGTATTTCAAACCAGGCCATTTTGCTCTATATCAACATATTCAGAGAAGGCAAACGGTCGGATGCATTCCCCGGCCTTCTGCAAAGCCCTCACATGTTAAAAGAGCTGGTGACACTATTCTTCTACGGCATTATGGGAGTAAAAGCACCGAGGGACTGACCCTTTTAGGGAAATTCTGTAATGTTGTTGGAAGAATTCTCCTACTATAATAAAAACGCCTCCTATTTACTCTTCAATTCCGTGTCGGACCATGGAAAGAAAACTGTTTCTTTCTTCAAGAAAGTCATGCACATACGTTTCATCCAAATGACCATCCTCCGCCAATTCCGATAAATACTTGTTTTCGAAATAATCCGATGTAAGCGTAATCAGCTTGAATGCATGCTCGCGATTCACGCCTCCTCTGAGATGGACTTTTTCGAACTGTCGCTCCCACAGCTTATCCTTATTGGCAATCAATGTCCCGTACTTTTCTTTAATCTCTGTCTTCAATTCATCCGGTGTGGCATAAAAAGCTTCTATAAGAACCTTCTATAAGAACCTTCTATAAGAACCTTGTATACTTCAGGATTCTTTTTGAAGTAATCGAATTTAGCAGCGGCGACTTTTTCCGGAACGAAACAAATAAAATACCTATCCCCTGCCCGGGATGCGTATATTTTTTCAAATCACAAATACTAAAACGAGACTGTTTTTGAAGGTGACTGCGATGGAACGTTTCGAAACGACCTATGGCTTTATTCTGAATAAAGCTCTCGGCATTGCCAATCCTGTAAAAAAAAGAATTATAAAAACCGAATGCGAGGTCCATAGGATAATAAACGTCGATGCCCTAAAAATCCTCAAAAACGATGGCCACGCCGAGGAATATGTATTTTTTAGCAGTTATATTTCGTATATTGGCAAAGGAGCCGTATGGGCAGACCAGGACTTTAAAAGCTCAAACCATTTTTACAACCCCTATAAACATAAGGGGCTCTACGGCAGGAAAAGCGCCATGGACCTGGGGGTGGATTATTACTATAAGTCCTTAAAGCTTTGGCATGAGGGCGAGTTTAACCAATCGCAGTTTTTTCTGGGCGCAGCCCTGCATATTATTCAGGATATGACAATCCCCCAGCACGCCAACATCCGGCTGCTAAATAACCACCGCCAGTATGAGACCTTTGTCAAGCGCACCTATCAGAATATTGGGGACTTCCAGGCGGAAAGGGGTGCTTACCTTTTGGATACGATAGAGGAATACATACGCTTCAATGCCCGTATCGCGCTTAAGGTGCACAAGCGATTTAAGAAAGTCACTGACGATGAGCGGCGTTACCATTTGGTGACAAAATGTGCCCTGCCGCTGGCAAAAAAAACCACCGCCGGGGCGATGGTTATGTTTTATAGGGATATTTTTTCAAAGCCATAGAGTGCCTCTTTAATAGATTATCTTTTCAAAGGTTTTTCCGTTCGTATATTCTACTTCAATTACCAGGTGGGAAATGTCCTGGGAACCTCCATCATAGGTTAAGGAATAAGTCCTTGTAGGGCCCGCATTATCCTGCACCTTCACAGCCTTTTCTGCGACAATTCTGCCGCCGTTATAGAATCTTGCCTTTATGAATTCAAACCTGTTAGCGTTGTGAGTGTATTCGTATAATGATATGTAGTACTTGTTATTGTTTATGTCGACATTCCCCACAATTGGTTCATACTTTTCTTTAGCTAAATAGGCCACGTCAACGTATGCAATTTCACTGCTCCTTATCACATCGCCGGTTTTCATGCTTACATAATAGCTAACTGATTGATAGTCCTGCCTTGGCCGTTCAACTGCGTGTTCGGAAGTCGCCGTACCGCCCATAGTCCTTTTACTCACACCAATTTCCCAGAAGGGCTCCACCGCTATCTCAAAGGGCATTTCTACTTCAAAGAGACCGGCTCCTATATTTTTAGCCGGAACAGCTTTGAACTCCCCGGTTTCTTTTTGACGGTAATGAAATACAACCTCTGCACCTTCCTTAAAGTCTTTTATTTGCCAGTTTAGTACCGCCAGCCCCTGCTCACCGTCAACCTGGGTTTTCCCGTCATCCACCTGCACCGGCGTAATCCAGCTTTGCTCCCTGGTAAACCGGTCCAGGGTACTGTTCACATTACTCGATATCGAACTGATGCCTGATTGAAGACTATTATAGTCGTGCCTCAGGTTTTGAATTTGATTGTTTAAATCTCCAACCTTCCCAAGAAGAACGATGTTAATAATCAATACTATGACCAATATCAAGAACAAACGTCTGTTGGACTGCAATTTTAATCCCCCTATGTATTTTATTGTCCAGAACAATTGTAACATGAAATATAGGTCCGTGCATTCATTTTCTGACAAGGTACCTGTCCCTATGTTAGATTTAGCCATTGCTTCATTGACATTTTAGCTAATATTGTTTATAATTATAGCTAAAATAGGAGGTATTGGTGATATTATGCGTGTTTCTACAACCGATATGCAAAACGCTTTCGGGAAGTATCTTTCCCTGGCTGAAAAGGAAGACATTATAATAACCAAGAACGGAAAGAGCGTGGCAAAACTAATTCGCTACAGCGAACCTGACTTTTTCCTCCTGCACGAGGAATCCTTAAAATACAAATCCACCAAAAAAATCAGCTATGAGGAATACATGGAGCTGGTTGAATCCTCCGACCAAAGATATGAGCTTATCGACGGTGAGGTTTATCTTCTGGCTTCACCGAGTTTTAGGCATCAGGTTGTGGTAAGTGAAATCGCATGGCATTTTGGCAACTACTTCAGGGGAAGGCCCTGCCGATCGGTGACCGCGCCGTTGGACATAAGGCTGTTTGGTTTCGCAACCAAGTTCGAGGAGGACCCAAACGTTGTCCAGCCGGATGTTGTGGTAATCTGTGACCAGGACAAGGTCAATGAGGACAGCAGATATGAGGGCATACCAACACTGGTTGTGGAAGTTCTGTCCCCTTCCACCAAGGGCAAGGATATGGCGGCAAAACTTAACCTGTACATGAAAAGCGGTGTTTCTGAATACTGGATTGTGGATATAAAAGGCAGAACTGTCCTTCAATACTCCTTTTCAAAGAAAAGGGATATTGAAGGATTAACAAACCTTCAGGAAGGAGACACAATAAAATCAACAGTTTTTGAGGGCCTGGAGATACCGCTAAAGGATATTTTCGCCGAAGTCTAGTACTACTCTGTTACCTTAGATAACTTTATGGAAATATGCACGAATGACTTAGTATTTCACAACGAAATCATTTTTTTCTTTAGACCTCAGGTCCTTTATAAACTGGTCAATATCCAGTGGGCTGTCCGCAAAGGATACTGCCTTTGTGCCGGTATCCCGAAGCTCGGCGAAAATAATCCTTTTAAAGTCCAGCTGCCTTTTTTCGTCGAAAACGCGCTCTTTGACTCCCCCTAACTCCCGGGCCCTATTAAAAAATGCTTCTATGCCTTTGCGTGTAAGCCTGCGGTATTTCTTCTTAAGCACAATCTCGTTATCCGATATATAAAAGACCTTATATCCGTCCTCTATCCTTTCGCCCATAAGGATTTCCCGGCCTTCATATCCGCTGCTGACACCGGGATGGCCTTTACCTATATATTTTACGTGCCCTATCATATCCCGGTAGATGGAAGCCATCTCGTACTTAAGCCCCAAGGAGGCCTCCACCATCTTTTTTTCTATTTCGGCCACAAATGCCTCCATGCACTCTTTTCTAAAAAGTATCTCCGACAGGCATTCCCTGTTCCTTTCAAAGTCCTCCGCTTCCAGGGGGCAGGGCAGTACGCTGTATTGGAAACCATATCTCTTGCCGCGCTTCACTATCGGAAATATATTCTGCAGCGCTTCTGCCGCCCTGGCAAGCCTGCCTCTGCTCCGGTAGGGCCCTATGCAGTATTCATCAGTTTTCTCATCAACTACCGACAATGGCTTTGCCCGACTGTAATCCCCTATCCTCAGATAGACATAGCGCCTGTCATTTTTGAACTGCGCGTTGTATGGAGGCTTTAGCTCTTTTATGAGCTCGCATTCAAGCAATTGCGCCTCCAGGTGCGTATCGGTAATTATTATATCAATATCGCCGATGCGGGACACCATTTCCTTAATCTTTTCCTGCCTATGGTGTATGTGAAAGTAAGCCCTTACCCTGGACCTTAGGCTCTTGCTTTTGCCCACATAAATAATACTGCCGCCGCTGTCCTTCATTTTATATACGCCGGGCTTTTCCGGTATTGTATTAATCTTTCCTTTCAAATGTTCTGGTACTCTAGTCAAGTTAACACCTTCCGGTCCATCTATTCCAGGCCGCGGGAACCGGGGCCGGCTTGCAATTTGCCAAAAATCAGCCCGTCGTAGTATTTATTCTCTATAAAATAGTGATCCCTTAACCGCCCCTCCAGCTCAAATCCGTTTTTCTCCAGCACCCGGGCAGAAGCAGCATTTGCATCGGCTACCAGGGCATGAAGCCTGTGAAGGTCCAGTGCATCAAAGGCGAACCTGCTCATCATTGTTACGGTTTGGGTGCCGTATGACCTGCCCCAATGGTTTTTGTCAAAAACGTAGCCGATTTCAGCATGCCTGGCTTCCCAGTCAAAATTAAAAATAATCGCCGTCCCGATAATTTCGCCGGATGCTTTAAGAACAACCGATGCGTACTGATGTGTTCCTGCTTTTTCATTCTGCAGCATTTCCTCAACGTGTTTGCGGGTATCATCCAAAGTATTCATAAGCCGCCAGCCAATAAAACGCGAGACATCGGTGTCTGATGCAAAACTATGTATATGCTCTGCATCTTCTGCAGCCAGCCGTTTAAAATAAATGTTTTGGCTCTCAAGCCTATAGAGTAATTCTTTGTTCATAATGCCCCCCCTAGGTTTCTTCTCAGAAAACACCACTATTTCAAACAGTGGTGTTTTTATACTTTACTTTTGGTGCGGTTTTTAAGGAAGTACCCTTCTGGCTGTATAGTAACAATTAGCATAATATCCCGTCGTAAGCGATGTGATTCTCACTACATCACCCGATTGGGGGGAATGTACAAATTCACCGTTTCCCACATATATCCCTGCATGATTTATGTTTTTCCCGTCCCTTGCAAACAGCACTATATCTCCATAGACCAAATTTTCTTTTTCAACATATGTCCCGGCACTCGCCTGGCCCTTTGACGACCTTGGCAGTGAGATCCCAAGCTTTTTATACAACGCATACACCAGACCGGAACAATCATAGCCGTCGGGCCCGGTTCCGCCCCATTTATAGGGCTTGCCCATTTCCTGGGCTATCAGGCTTTGCAGCTTCAGTTTCAAAGCGTTTTCCTGTCTGCCCACGCCGCCCCTTGATACAGTCAGGTTATCCTGCGAAGCCTTTTCAGCTGACAGCACTTTCCCGTACATTCTTACGGCAAAAACAATCGCTTCTTCCCTTGTGGGTTCTCCCCCGGGGTTAAACCTGTTGTCACCTACTCCGTTTACAATTTCCACTCCATACAAATACCCCGCGGCTTCCTCTGCCCATGATGAGATTTCGTTTTGATCCGCAAATATGTATTCATTTGTATGTGAATAATCGTACTCCGGTTTTGCCGCCTGCAAAATGCGATACAGCATTACGCTGATTTCTTCGCGGGTTATTGTATTATCCGGCTTGAACAGCCCTTCACCTTTACCCTGTACTATTCCTAATGCATACGCTGTTAAAATCTTTGAATTTTCCGTGTCGGTAAAGGGGCTTTCCTCCGGTATTGTGCCTTTCTTACCACTTAAAGCTTCATATAATTTAACAGCAAGCTCGCTGAACTCTTCCCGCGTGATGCTGCTTTTGTATTCTCCCTCCAGTTTCTCCGGAATGAGATCCAGTTCCTTTGCTTTAGCAATCTGTTCCACAGCCCAGTCACTTGGAGTATTCACATCGTCTTGCGGCATAGCGGGACTGGCATATGTGATTTGGGGCAATATGGCAATAGCAATAATTATAGCAATAAAAACCAGGCAGAATTTATCAAATCTGTTTCTCATTAGCATCCTTATCCTTTCTGGCTAAGCCGGTATGTAAAAATGAATTACCAGATAACATAACATTTCCGGTTATTTAACATAATATCATAAAAACCGCTATAAATAAAAGGGAAAACAAAAGGGACGGTTCTTTTTGTTTCATTCAATAAAATCCGGAGCACTGTTATAAATGCTGCTTTTAGTTCTACCACAAATCTTACTATGTATCAGATATGCAAGCAAACATACCAGAATATATCTCAACAGGAAGGAAATTGCCAATATCTGTTGAATGGTAAACATATACATATAAGTTGAGGAAATATTACAAAATTTGAGGGTTTAGAGACGCGTCTATGATTACCTTCAACAAAAGTGTTCTATAACACTATAGGATTGTATCTGAAGTTTAAAAAATTTTAGATACGTGGATATTCACGAACCAAAGTTCGCAAACCCTCTTATTCGAGCATAATAGACGAACCTATATTTGCAAACACAGTAGTTATATAACATGGGAGGTAAAGCTGCCGCGTCCTGCGGTGGATTAAGTAAGGGTAAGTTTCTGTAGCTTAAGTATGTCTTTGGGTGTAGGGGTGGGCGAAAATGAAAGAAGAGCTTATTGCTCCCTGCGGGATGAACTGCGGTATATGCATAAGTTACTTAGCTATGAAAAATGAATTAAACAAGAAGGGCTTAAAAAGAGTGTATTGTGAAGGTTGTCTGCCTCGCGGTAAAAACTGCCTTCATATGGGTGACCGGTGTCAGGTGCTTGGAAAAGGACTTGTTCGATTCTGTTATGAGTGTAAGGACTTTCCATGCAAACGCCTTAAAGCCCTTGATAAGCGTTACAGCACAAAATACCATATGAGCATGATAGAAAACTTAAGGGCTATAAGAGAACATGGTCTTGAAAGCTTTCTTAAAAAAGAAGCTGCAAAGTGGACCTGTTCAGATTGCGGACATGCGATATGCTGTCATATCGGTTTGTGTCTGAATTGCAAGCTTGATACACTGCGTCAAAACAGAAAATACCGCTGGGGCCAGGAGTAGACATAGTATTTAATGCAGATTATGAGTATAACATTCTATATTTTATGAATCGTACAACAATTAGAAAGGGCATTGTGGTATTTTAGGGACCGATGTCCTGCCGGCCTTTGAATATCGGAGCCTCCCACGTTACATAACAAAGCATCTGCACAAGGGTGTGGATGAGCTAAGTCATGAAGAAAGGCTCCGGGAAAGAGCATGAAGTTTGCCACACCACACCGTTTCGCCGGGTGGCAAGCACCGGCAGGCAGAAGGGTTCTGAGGGTCCGGCTCAGGGGCGTCGGGAACCGGTATACGTTTATGTACCATGCGTATTAACTGCACGGGTTTTTAGAAAAAGGGAGACCTTAATGTCTCTCCTTAATTCCAAGTTGTTCTTTTAGAGCTTTCTGTAGAACTTGCGATAAATTAACATTATTATCTATATATGGTTTATTTAGCTATTGAGGTATAGATAGAGTTTTTTTGACTGAGTAGTTTTCAATAGCCTCGCGCATAATTGGAATCACTACCTCAACAAGCACAACTGCTTGATTTTCTTCAAGGGATATTTGATTTACAGTTGTTGGTTCAGGGATTACATCATTACCTTCTTCCATACTATATAAATGAAGCGCTAATGCTTCTTTTGCCATATAAAGAGCTTCTTCATCTGTATCAGCACAAGAAAAACAACCTGGTAAACCGGGGAATGAAATTGATATGGACCAAGCCAGCCGTATTAGATCTGGAAAGCATTAAAAAATTCATATAACGTCCAGTGCTTTACACATATTGGATCGCAAGGGATTTGGAATTCGAAAATTAATACTTTTCCGAAGTAAAGAACTTTGCCGGATTAGGAAAAGCTTGAAATGCGGTTTGAAAAATTTATTAAGGCCGGTTAGGTCTTACTTGTATTGCCAGGCTGTTAAGGGATACGTATCCCCAACAGCCTTTATTCTTTAATACAATTATCCAAGGATGTAGTATAATGTTTTATTAGAGGAATAAAACTCTGGCATTATTGTAACATTACAATTCCCGACAATTAAAAGGGGTGACAGCCACTCTTCTCAACGAGAGTTTTCTTGTTTGGGTGTTCATATATCCTGCACTGTCCTTTCTGAGGGCAAGGTTGTATGCTCTGCCGGCAGAAAAAAGGTTGGACATGGGGTATTAAACAGTGGAGGTGTGCTGGTTATGGTTGAAAAGGTGTTTCGGAGCAAGCGGAGCCGGATAGGGTGGTCAGCGCCGACTTTAAAATAAAAAGCGGCTTCGACGATATAGAGAGGGAGATAAGGTACTGGCAAATAGATGGTTTCGCAAAGGTGCGTTGCTGCGGAACCCACTTAAAGACCACCGGAGAGATTGGACAAGTGTCCCTGAAGCGGAACAACAGGGGCAATAAAAAAGAGAGAATAGAAATCACACTAATTGAATGATACTTGAGATGCAAGGAGTGAGGTTGTTTGAAAAAAACTACAAAAACGGTTTTAACCGGCATACTTGGAGTAGTGCTGATATTGGTTTTGGCAGCATTTATTTTACTAATGAACATACGGTGGGAATTTACAAAATATCTGGACGGGAAATACTCTGAGCTGTCGTTCACTGTTGGCTTTACCAAAATTGATCCTATATACGGAAAGTATTATGCCATGGCAAGCTGCTCAGATGACAATATTGTTTTCCCCATTACAAAGAGCTTCAATACAAAGCATATTCAGGAAAACTATGTCCAGACCAAAAGCCAGCAGCAGTACAATTACAGACTGAACGAAATATTTAGGGGAAGTATCATTGAAGGCCAAATAAGAAGTATTACGGGCGGAGGCAAAACGCCATTCGATAAGGGCAGTATATATACTCAGATTAACATACATCTGACGGAAGATGCCAAACATGTATTAGCAGCCAAAGAAGTCATGCATATGCTGCAGGAGAACAATATATCTGCAGAAAGAATAATATTTACCTACGAGACGGACAAGCACGTTTATGAAATCAAGTTATCCTCAGAGGATTACAGCTTTAATGAAGAGGAGATTAAAGATAAGGTGAAAATGATTAAATGAAATAAAGGATAGAAAAATTACCGGTTTAATTGTATGCTGTTATATAAAGAGAAAATTCATTCTATCTGTGGTTAGCCGCAGGATAAAAAAAGACTACATACGGAGGTATGGTAATGAGCAAAGTATGGTTTAGCCCACTTGAGGACAATGCGGACAATAGTGTCATATCCGAAAAGCTGGTAGGGCTGTATAACGCCGCAGGTTTTGAAGGAATATTCGAAAAGGACGAGTTCGCGGCGGTGAAAATTCATTTCGGAGAAAAGAACAATACGGGGCATATCAAGCCGCAGTGGATAAAACCGCTGCTGGACATGGTGAAACACAAGAAATGCAAACCTTTTTTGACGGATACCAACACCTTATACAGGGGTGAGCGTCAGAATTCCATAGACCATCTGATGCAGGCCTATAAACACGGCTTTAACATCGAAACCATGGGCGTCCCGGTGATTATTGCCGACGGGTTGCTGTCCAAGAACTATTCAGAAGTGCCGGTTCCCGGCAAGCATCTTCAATCGGTAAAGATAGCCAACGACATTTTGCACAGCCATTCGCTTATGGTTTTGAGCCATATGACCGGCCACATACTGACCGGTATGGGAGCGGCAATCAAAAATCTTGCAATGGGCGCAGCGCCCAGAAGCGGCAAACAGGTTCAGCATTCGGACGTAAGGCCTCAGGTAAACCCTGAAAAATGCAGGGGCTGCGGGTTATGCATAGAGTGGTGTCCCAAAGATGCAATACAGATATATGACGGGGCAGCCCGGATAGATATAGAAAAATGCTATGGATGCGGCGAGTGTATAGCCACCTGCCGTTACCAGGCAATAAAGCATTCCTTCAATGATACAAGCAGGGCACTGCAGGAGAAAATGGCTGAATACGCTCTTGGCGCCGTAAAGGGCAAGGAGGGGAAATGCTGCTTTTTCAACTTTCTTACCCATATCACAAAGGAATGTGACTGTATGAACAAAGCCCAGGATAAAGTAACCGTTGATATTGGTATTCTGGCTTCCTATGACCCGGTTGCCATAGACCAGGCATCTTTAGACCTTTTGAGGGAGAAGTCCGGCCAGGATATACTTAAAAAGCTGTGGCCCAAAAACGATTGCAGCCTTCAAATCAACCATGCCGGTAAGCTGGGGCTGGGGTCGGGCAGCTATCAACTGGTAAACGTGGATTAAAACCAGCCAAAATGAAAGGAGCCGTAATATTTGATGGATAAAGACCTATCCGGTACACTACCGGACTCAGACACCGGGATATGGAAGGAAGTATTCAAAGACTGCCTGCCCATATCCACCGGTATAATCCCTTTCGGACTGACCTGCGGGATTTTAGGCAGTACCGCAGGCTTTTCAACCTTTGAGATAACCTTTATGTCCATGATAGTTTTTGCAGGAGCCTCCCAGTTTGTGGCTATAGCCATGATCAGCTCAGGTATTACCAGTTGGTCAGCAATCGTCCTTACCACTTTTATGGTAAACCTGCGGCACCTTTTGATGGGGGCATCATTATCCCCCTATCTGTTAAAGCTGTCCCGGCCTCTTCAGTACATACTGGCCTTTGGTATTGTGGACGAAAGCTATGCTTTAACCGTCAGCAGAATTGAAAGAAAGGGCTATAGTTCCAATTACCAGCTGGGCGTATTAGTTTTCCTGTATGTCATATGGAACGTTTCCACTTTCCTGGGGGCTTTCTTCTATCGCAGCATCCCCAACCCCCTGGAGTGGGGGATTGACTTTGCTCTCCCGGCAACTTTTTTGGTTCTTTTGATACCCCGTCTGGTTGACAGAACCGCACTGATTGTGTGCCTGGTCTCCGCCGCATGCGCCATATGGGGGTCTGTGTATCTTCCCGGCAAATGGTATATAATACTGGCCGCAGTTGCCGCAACAATTGTCGGAGGAATACTCGAAAGAGCAGCGGTGTGATGTCAAGTGAAAACTGGAAAATATTTTAGGAATTCGCTGCTAATAAGGAGGTGCATGCCTAAAAAAGGTATCACTAAACTAAACCCACCCAATTTAATAGATATATATA
>Ga0334893_1000113_pt1 | contig 138737 bp, 133 predicted proteins | sample GraSluR3_MG_5_FD_207218 | JGI IMG/M metagenome (GOLD analysis project Ga0334893, IMG submission 207218) | Sludge microbial communities from methane-producing bioreactor in Wageningen University, Netherlands - Granular Sludge_09_05-R3 | ecosystem: Engineered > Bioreactor > Anaerobic >...
TACTACATAGGGTAGCATGCTATAGGTGATGTAACTAATCCACAGCGTCTAAAAAGATTATATAGAAAATAATCCAGAAAGGAAAATGTATAATGAATTTCCCTATAATTTCATTATACAAGGTGATTAAATGGATATATTTAAAATAGGACTGGCATTAGCTATAATAGCTATAGTAATACTGGTTATAAACATAAATAATAAAGGTAAAGATGTAGTTACTCAAAGGGAAACTGATATAGAAAGGACGGAAAATATGAAAGATATCTATTTAGCCGGGGGTTGCTTTTGGGGCATAGAAGAATATATGGACAGAATAGAAGGGGTTGTTTTGGCAGAAAGTGGTTATGCAAACGGCAATACTAAGAATCCGACATACGAAGAAGTATGCTCAGGAACAACTAATCATGCGGAAACAGTTCATGTAATATATGATGAACAGATATTATCCCTTGAGGAAATTCTGGAGTACTATTATAAAGTGGTTGATCCCGTATCTGTTAATAAGCAGGGAAATGATGTGGGTAGCCAGTACAGAACAGGAATTTACTATGTTGACGAAAGTAATCTTCATATTATAGAAAGCAGCTTAAAAAATCTGCAGAAGCAATATGATGCGGAATTAGCTATAGAGGTAAAACCTTTGACAGCCTTTTATAGGGCGGAAGAATATCATCAAGATTATCTAAAAAAACATCCCAACGGATATTGCCATATTGATTTAGGTAAGGCAGATGAAGAGATTCCTTTCCTAAAAGAGGAGGGGATAGTAATAGATGAAAGTAAATATTCGGTACCAAGTGATGATGAAATTAGAAAAATGTTAACAGATTCACAATATGAAGTCGCTATTAATAATGGCACGGAAAGAGCTTTTGATAATGAATACTATGATAACAAGGACCAGGGTATATATGTTGACATAGTAACCGGAGTTCCGCTTTTTTCTTCAAAAGACAAATATGATTCGGGGACAGGATGGCCTAGTTTTACTAAGCCTATAGCACCAAATGTTATAAAACATATAGATGGTATTCTTGATTCCAGAACGGAAGTAAGAAGCAATCTTGGGGACATACATCTAGGGCACGTGTTTAATGACGGACCTCCGGATAAAGGGGGCCTTAGATACTGTATGAATAGCAATTCCCTGTTGTTTATACCTTTATACGAGATGGAAGAGAGGGGATATCGTTATTTATTAAACTAATGGTACTCCAATTGACAAAGATAATACCTAGTGATAAAATAAATGCGCAAGTGATAGAGCTTGCGCATATTTTTTTTGATATGATGAAGGAAAGGCATATTATGGATAATAGACCTATAGGATTTTTCGATTCAGGTTTGGGAGGGCTGACTTGCATACCATTTCTGCATAGAGAATTACCAAAGGAAAAAATAGTATACTACGGTGATACAGCTAGAACTCCATACGGCTCAAAATCAATCGAAAACATTAGAAGATTTTCGATTCAAATTGTTGAGTATTTAATGAGCCATGATGTTAAGCTGATAGTAATAGCTTGCAATACCGTAAGCGCTACTTGCCTGGATACTTTGAGGGAAAGATTTCCGCAAATTCCTATAGTGGGTATTATTAATCCCATGGCCAAGTATATATCAAAGGAATATGAAAAAGGAGATAACTATGGAGTTATCGGTACAAAAGTGACAATAAACAGTGGTGTATATGAGGAAACGGTAAAGGGCCTAAATGATAATATCAATATAAAATCATTAGCATGTCCTGCACTTGTGCCTTTAATAGAAGAAGGAATAGTCAAAAATGAAATAATGGATCTTACAGTCAAGTATTACCTTGATGATTTTATTAGAATCAATGGTATAAATAAGCTTGTTTTAGGATGTACCCATTACCCTATTATCAAGGAGAATTTAAAAAGAATTTATCCTGATGTTAAGCTTCTAAATCCGTCGGAAGCTGTTGTTTATAGGGTTAAGGATATTTTGATTAAGGAGAACATGCTTGCTGAAAATAATGATAGGGAAAACCTGTGTTATGCCAGCGACCTTTCTGAAAATTTCTTAAACATGATTAATCTTTTCTTTGATAAAGACAAAGTGGACACAAATATCATGAAATTTGATGATTGAATTGCTAATAATTAACTCTTTGGAGTGATAGATTTATGGAGGATATTAATAATGTTAACGCAGTTTATTGAAAAGCTAAAAAAAGAGAACAAGAGGATAGTATTCACAGAAGGAAACGATGTAAGAATACTTGAAGCCGCACAAAACCTAATAAAAATGGGTGTAGTAAAACCCATATTGATAGGGAATGTTGATGAGGTCAAGGGAATTGCCAAGGATAACGGATTCGATATTTTGGGGGCGGATATAGTTGATCCCCTAAATTACTCTAAGATGCCCGATATGATAAAAGAAATGGTTGGGCTGAGAAAAGGTAAAATGACTGAAGAGGAGTGCGCAAAAGCTTTAGAAAAGGGTAACTATTTTGGAACCATGCTGGTAAAAATGGGAGAAGCAGACGGACTTTTAGGTGGAGCAACATACTCTACTGCAGATACGGTTAGGCCTGCCCTACAATTGATTAAAACAAAGCCGGGAAATAAACTTGTATCCTCGTGCTTCATATTAAACAGAACAAAGGATGACGGTTCATTTGAAAGATATGCCATGGGAGATTGTGCAATTAACATAGACCCTACGGAAGATGATTTAGTAGAAATAGCTATTGAGACTGCAAATACCGCAAAGGTATTTGAAATGGATCCTAAGGTGGCGATGCTTTCATATTCAACCCTTGGCTCCGGTAAGGGAGATTCGGTGGACAAGATGAGAAATGCAACGGCAAAAGCCAAAGCTGCTGCCCCGGATTTAGAAATAGACGGAGAATTACAGTTTGATGCCGCTTTTTCCCCGGTGGTTGCAAAAACCAAGTGTAAGGATTCAAAAGTAGCAGGACATGCAAATACATTCATATTCCCTGATATAAATGCGGGTAATATAGGATATAAAATAGCTCAAAGACTAGGTGGCTTTGAAGCTATCGGACCGGTTCTTCAGGGTCTAAATGCACCGATAAATGATTTATCCAGGGGCTGTAATGCTGAAGAAGTATATAAAATGGCTATAATAACTGCATCATTAGCATAATAATAAAAGGATACTGAAATCAGTATCCTTTTTTGATGCCAAAAATCACATTCTATTCTTTGAAATCCGTGGATGTAGGTAACCACTGATCAATATTATAAATAATTTTAGGTATAATAAAGAAATTTATAACTTCTATTCCTTCGGTTTCAGGTAAAGTGAAATTTATAAAATCATACATTTCCTCGTTGTTTAAAAATCTTGTTTCAATGGCTAGATTTGCCTTTCCCCAGCCGGTAGCTATATAGCAAACATTTGGGTTCTTTTTACAAGACTCTATGAATTTTTCATAAACCTCCGGTTCGACTTTTAAATTTATATCTGCTATGGACTGGTAACCGAATTTACCAGGATCCACTATTGTTGTTATTCTTATTGCATTAGTATCAATCAGATGGTTGATTCTTCTTCTTACAGTTCTTTCATTCACATCTATTTTAGAAGCAATTAAAGCTGCAGATGCTCTTGCATTCTTTGACAATTCGTTAATAATCATGTAATCGATTTGATCGTAGGGTTTAATTCTATTAGACATGGCTACTCCTTTTCTTGTGGTCTTAATACAATATATCATGTTATATACAATATATCAAGGGGAATATATAATATAGGATAAATAAGTGTCCGAAACGGACGAAATAAATATCAAAACAGACACAAACATGTTGACAAAATACTAAAGTGATGATAATATTATGACAGGTTGATGTATGTTTGTTGTAATATAATTGGAATTATCTGTTTTTAACAGATATTGAATTAACTTAAGGAAGGTAAAGATATGAACCTTAATGAGTTGATACCTATAATAATAATAGTTGTCTTTATTATAGGAATAATAATAGTAGGTAAGATTGCCAGTATTAAAATCGAAACCTCTGAGGATTACTTGGTTGCAGGAAGGGGTGCACCGCTAATTTTGGTTGTAGGAACCTTGTTCGCAACCTTTTGGGGTGGAGGTACCATTATTGGGGCCACCGGAGCAGCATATAACGATGGCATATTCGGAGTCGTGGAAGACCCTTTTGCTGCGGGATTAGCCCTCATACTGATAGGCTTTATATTTGTTAAAATATTAAGGAAGCTAAACATTAGTTCTATAGGGGAATTATATAAGTTGAGATTTGGTCAAACCACAGGTTATCTTGCTTCTGCCCTTATGATTCCCACTTATGTAATATGGACCGCTGTACAGCTTTTGGCAATTGGTAAGATTTTAAATGTTATGTTTGGTATAAACTTTAATCTGACATTTATTCTGGCTACTGTAGTAATAGTTTCATTTACCTATATGGGCGGACTATTGGCTGTTGCATGGACCGATGCCATACAGATGACAATAATTTTTATTGGATTGATTGTGATTCTTGTTGTAGGTATTAATTCTGCAGGCGGAACCAGTGAAATAATGGCCAACACACCAAAAGATTATTGGAATATATTACCAAGGGAAAAAAATTTAAGTAGTTGGATCACATATCTTGCCATGTGGGTCGGTATGGGATTGGGTAATATCCCAAGCCCTGATATAGCTCAAAGAGCTTTTATGGCCAAGGATGTAAAAACTGCTAAAAGGGGAATGATAATAGCAGGAGGCCTTTACTGGACAGTGGGGTTTATACCTATTATTATCGGACTTATAGGAATTACTTTAGTCAATAAAGGTATTTTAAACGAAAGTATATTTAATGCTGACAGTGAACTTTTAATACCCGTTATGGCTAAAGAACTATTAGGACCCGTTGGAATGGGAATATTTGTAGCTTCTTTAGTTGCTGCAATAATATCCAGTGCCAGCACATCACTGTTTGCTACGGCAGTACTGTTCTCAAATGATATATACAAACCTTTAATATCCGGCATAAAAAGCAAAGGTGATTTGGATAATAAAGGTATGATAGGGGCAACCAGAATATTTGTAGTAATAGTAGGACTGCTATCAGCTATTGTAGGTTTATTAAGCAGTAATATATATGATTTAACAATATTTGCGTTCACATTGCAGTTTGGAGTTCTTTTCTTTCCTTTTGTATTTGCACTAAAGTCAAAATCGGTAAATACATACGGAATTATATCCGGCATGATAGTGGGATTTTCCATAAATGCATTTGGCTGCATAATACAAGGTTCAGTTATTCCGGAGCCTTGGGAGTTTTTTACATTAATACCGGCACTGGCTAACATGTTGGTTATATTAACTGTAAGCTATATTACAAGGAATAAGCAAAAGGTTGTACCAATTGAACTTTTATACATCAACGAAAATAAACAAATAAAGGAGAATTGATATGAAATTACCATCTTCATCCGCAACGGATTTAAACAAGAAGAACATGGTTCATATGGTTTCTATGAAGGATTTTTCAAAGGAAGAAATGGACCAAATGATGGAGCTTATGGCTCTATTAAAGGAGGCAAGAAAGGATAATGCCATTCCGCATCTATTTAAAGATAAGTCTTTAGCAATGATATTTGAGGCGGGATCAACACGTACCCGTGTATCTTTTGAGGTGGCAGCTACTTTGCTCGGGGGACATGCCTTATTCTTATCGCCTAGGGATATTCACTTGGGTGGTAAGGAATCAATAGATGATACAGCTAGAGTATTATCCAGAATGTGCGATATAATAATGGCAAGAACAAATAATCCCGAGACAATAGATGCCTTATGCAAAATGTCCACGGTACCCGTTATTAACGGATTGGATACAAGATTTCACCCGACTCAAATGTTGGCGGATATATTTACAATAAAAGAACATATGCCTAAGGGCAAAAAGCTGACTGATTTAACTTTGGCGTTCATGGGAGATGCCACAGATGTTTGCCGTTCCTTGCTGCTTACATGTACAAAATACGGAATGAACTTTAAACAAATTGGTCCTAAAAAATATCAAATGCAAAAAGAATGGTTGGATTTGGCAGATACATATTGCAAAGAATCCGGTGCTAGCTATGAAATTACCGACGATGTTTCAAAAGTGAGTGAATGTGATGTTATATATGGTGACAGCTTTTATTGGGTAACTCAAACCGATGAAAAAGAAGAGCGTTTGGCTGCTTTTATGCCTGATTATGTAATAACCGAGGAGCTGATGAAAAAGGCAAAACCTGGTGCAATGCTTCTTCATTGCTTACCTGCAAATGACAAGGAAGAGGTTACCAGGGAAGCTTTAGAAGGAGAGTATTGTGTTGCATTTGATCAAGCAGAAAACAGATTAACTGCACAAATGGCTATATTGGTGTATTTTACAAATAAATATATAACAAAACCAAGTGAAGAAAAGAAAGCGATGCACGAGAAGAAGCTGAATGATTATTTATCAAAACTTTAAGTAAAGGAGAATTGATATGTCGAAAAAGATAAATAGCACGCCTAAAAAGGACGGATATAGGATGCCCGGAGAATTTGAAGAGCACAAGGGTTGTTGGATGATATGGCCTGAAAGAACTGATAATTGGAGAAATGGAGCTAAGCCTGCACAAAAAGCATACGCATTGGTGGCAGAAGCTATTGCTGAATTTGAACCTGTAACCATGTGTGTTTCCCAAAGTCAGTTCATGGCGGCTAAGGAAATGCTGAGCCCTAAGATAAGGCTTGTGGAAATGTCCAATGATGATGCTTGGATGAGAGATGAGGGCCCTACTTTTGTGGTAAACGATAAGGAAAGTGTAAGGGGTGTTGACTGGAGATTTAATGCTTGGGGCGGACTGGTGGATGGTCTTTATTTTCCTTGGGATAAGGATGATCAAATTGCAAAAAAAGTGTGTGAGATTGAAAATATAGATTATTATAGCTTGGAAGAATTTGTTTTAGAGGGGGGCTCGATACATACCGATGGTGAAGGCACATTAATTGCTACAGAGGCTTGCCTATTATCAGAGGGAAGAAATCCAAACCTTTCAAAAAAGGAAATTGAGGATACCCTCAAGGAATATTTAGGTATTGAGAAAGTGATATGGTTGCCCCATGGTATTTACCTGGATGAAACCAACGAGCATGTGGACAATATAATCCATTACTGCAAACCGGGAGTTGTTGTTTTAGCATGGACAGATGACCAAAATGATCCCCAATATGCTTATTCAAAAGCAGCTTATGATTGCTTATCCAAAGAGAAGGATGCAAAGGGCAGGACCCTTGATATTATAAAGCTGCACATTCCTGATGAAGTTCTTATAACCAAGGAAGAAAGCGAAGGTGTCGATAAAGTAGACGGTACTTTGCCAAGAAATGAAGGGGACAGACAGGCAGCATCATATGCTAACTTCTATATAGCAAACGGAGGAGTGATAGTGCCTATGTTCGGAGATGAGGTACATGACAAAATGGCAATTGAAACCTTATCAAAAGTATTCCCGGAACGTAAAGTAGTTGGAATTTTTGCAAGGGAGATATTGTTGGGCGGTGGCAATATTCATTGCATTACCCAACAGCAACCGTTAGGTTAATTATATTACTACTTTTAGTAATAGATGAAAGGAGTTTTTATGGAAACAAATAAAGTTAGTTTATTTAAAATGGTCTCATTTACAGTTTGTGGTATAGTAGTACTTGATACATTTGTGGCTCCTGCTGCAATGGGAGTATCCTCAATAACTGTATGGCTGTTGACTGCAATTCTATTCTTCATACCATACGGATTAATAAATGCCGAATTAGGAGCAGCTTATCCTGAAGATGGAGGAATCTATGCATGGGTTAAAAGGGCTTTTGGCGAATTTCAAGCATCACTTGTTGCATGGTTTTATTGGGTCAATGTGGCATTTTGGATGCCAGCGGTATTCATTGCCTTCAGTTGGTGGTTTGCACTGGCATATGCACCGGACTTAGGAATATGGCCTTCGGCTATGTTGGCAATTGCCATGTGTTGGCTGGTGGTATACATTGGAATAAGAGGTGTGGATGTAAGCGTTAAGGTTGCCAATATAGCTGCAATTATGAAAGTTTCTGTACTTATCATATTCGGTCTGTTAGGAGTGGTATATGCCGCAAAATATGGCGCTGCAAATGATTTCTCATTGTCATCCTTTGCCCTGGAATTCAACTTTGATACAGTGGCATACAGTTCTGCAATAGTATATAATTTATTGGGATTTGAGTTGATAAGTTCAATAGCTTCTAAGATAGAGAATCCACATATCAATATACCTAAGATGACAATACTTGCCGGAATATTAATAGCAGCTCTATACATTATAGGAACCTTTGGTGTTTTGGTGGCAATACCGGCAGCAGAAGTAGATCCATTAGCTGGTTTCTTTTATGCGATTCAAGAACTTTGCGTAGTATTTGGACCTGGTCAACAAGTTGCTTTTAGCGTAATAATCGGAGTAGCACTGATAACACTGGTATCTAACATGATCTCATGGACTTTAGGTGGTGTTGAGGTTTTAGATGAAGCTGAATTCACTAAAAAGACTAAGCTTTTAGGACATCGTAACAGCAAATACGATACTCCGGATTACTCCTATATATTAATGGGCGTAATAGCTACAGTGCTTATTGTAATGAACTTCGCATTAGGAGAGTCTGCCAATGAAGCGTTTTGGACAATACTGTCATTCAGCTTTTTGATATTCTTCCTACCTTATCTTTGGTTGTTCCCTACCGCAGTTAAATTGCGTAAAAAGGATAAAACCGAAAGACCTTACAAGGTGCCGGGGGGAACTTTCGGACTATATATTTCAGCTCTGCTGGGATTCTTGTTTATAGCACTGGGATGCGTATTATTGTTTGTGACAGGAGAAGGTTTTGATCCCCTTTACCATGGAACATTGATAATCGGAACAGCAGTTACAACTATTTTTGGAGTAGTACTCTATTTTAATAGTCATAAATAATAAAAAAATACCGGGTCATAAATGGATATGATCCGGTATTTTTATTTATTTTATTTCCTTTAATATTTGTACACCTGCGCTGGCACCTATTCTTTCTGCACCGGCGTCAATCATGGCAATGGTTTTTTTGTAATCCCTTATACCACCCGATGCCTTTACCTTTAGACGGTTGCCCACGGTTTTTTTCATTAGAATTACATCGTTAATTTCAGCACCCCCTAAGCTAAAGCCGGTGGAAGTCTTTACATATTCTGCGCCTGCTTTTTCAGATAATTTGCATGCCTTAATCTTTTCTTCATCACTTAGAAGACAGGTTTCGATAATTACTTTAACAATGGCATTATAGTCTTTGGCCACACTGGTTATAGCGTATATGTCCTTTTCAACGGTTTCATAGTCCTTGTCTTTAAGGGCGCCTATGTTAATCACCATATCTATTTCATTTGCACCGTCCCTTAGAGCCGTTATTGTTTCGTATGTTTTGGCAGCTATTGTCATTGCGCCTAAAGGAAAGCCCACCACGGCAGCAACCTTAATTTGTGAGTCTTTTAATAATTCGCTGGCTTCCTTTACTCTGTATGAATTAACACAAACGGAATAAAAATCATTTTCCATAGCTTCTTCGCAAAGGGTTTTTATTTGCTCCTTTGTGGCTTCCGGTTTAAGCAGGGTGTGATCAAAATATTTATTTAAGGGTTTCATAACATGCCTCCTGGGTATTTATTAATTACTTAACACATTATATCATAATGAAAAAACTTTACAAGTTTGTGCTTGTCCATTATAATACTGACGGGGGTAGAGATGAATTACGAGAAAAGATTAAACTTAATAAAAAAATCAAGATGGTTTTCTTTAATATTGGGAACAACTATGTTCTTAGGAACATTTTATAGCTTTGGCGTGCTTATAGCTGTTTTTCTGGCGACTGTATTTGCTGTTTCTTTTTGGCTGCTCATAAATAAGTACTATGCCCAAACAATACTGGATTATGTTAAGGACAGAGTTAATAGGGTTATTAAAAACATGGCAGAAATAGAAAGTATTGTTGAGGTTAATTCTGTTAACTCATATATGATAGCCAGGGTTTACTTGATAAGTAAATCAATACAATCCACCTTGATAAAGGAAGCTATTGTGAATAAAATAGGGAAAAAGATCAATTCAAAGCATTTAAAAGCGGTTCAAATAGCTTTGATTAAGAGTAGAAGTGAATATAAGAGCACTAGGGAAGAGTTTAATAAACAGTTGATAAAAGAACTGTTGAAAAAATCAGAGGACACAAAATAGGAAAAATAATGGACTTAATAATTGGTTTTGTAATATTCATAGTCGTAATGATAATTTGCATATTGTTGGATATATCAACTGTTATAGCTTTGATGGTTGGCTTTGTAATATTTATAACAGTAGGAAGGCATAGGAATTTTGCAAAGGACGAATTACTCAAATTTGCAAAAGACGGAATAAAAAATTCCATTGTTGTAGCTGAAGTACTAATACTAATTGGATTCATTACCGCGATTTGGAGAACTTCAGGTACTATTTCTTTTTTTGTATACTATGGGGTTAAGTTTATTTCTCCGGAGCTGTTTATATTGATAACATTCCTATTATCAGCAATCCTGGCTTATGCATTGGGGACATCATTTGGTGTTGCGGGAACTGTAGGAGTTATATTTATGTCCCTGGCCAGAAGCGGAAATGTCAATGAAATAATAACCGCAGGAGCCGTTATGTCCGGGGTTTTCTTTGGTGATAGAGGGTCTCCGGTTTCTTCCAGTGCCATACTTGTGGCAACCATTACAAAAACCGATTTAATTGATAATGTCAAAAGAATGTTTCAATCGGCGGTATTACCTATAGCGGCTTGCCTAATAATATATGGTATATTAAGTTATCAAAACCCAATACAAAATGTAGATGATTCAATTATAAATCTTTTAAAAAGTGAGTTTGAAATATCCCTTTGGGCATTAGTACCTGCTGTTTTTATGGTTTTACTTCCTTTATTTAGGGTAAATGTAATATATGCACTATTGTCTAGCATTATAAGCGGTGCTTTAATATCGGTGTTTGTGCAGAAGGAAAGTATCTTTAGCTTATTTAATCATTGCCTATATGGATATAGCTCTGATAATGATATATTAAATAATATACTTGGCGGCGGCGGAATAATATCCATGATGGAAGTGGTTATTATAGTAATGATTTCTTCTTCTTATTCAGGGATATTTGATGGTACCAAAATGCTTAAGGACCTAGAACGCCTTCTGGGCAGGTTGGTAAGTAAGACGGGTAAATTCTTCACGATGACAGCTATGTCATTTTTTACAACCGGAGTTTTTTGCAATCAAACCATAGCAAGCATGATGTGCAACGATCTTATGAAGAATGTATATATTGAGAATAACGGCACAAAGGAAGAGCTGGCCATAGATATTGAGAACTCGGCAATACTTATAGCATCTTTAGTGCCTTGGAGTATAGCGTGTTCTGTACCCCTAAGCTTTTTAGGAGTAGGCTTTGAAGCTATACCATACAGTTTCTATCTTTATTTAGTACCGGCATTTTACGGATTGACAAAGAATTACTTTAGATATAAAATTTAGAGATGTTCTTTAGGAGGGTTTATGGAAGTGGAATTGAAATATAATTTACCGGATGATTTAATAGCTGACAGAATACTTAGCGATCCTGCCTTGGCGAAAATCAAAGAGATTGGTTCGGAAAATACAATTAAAATGTATTCGGTCTATTATGATACGATTGATTATGACTTATCCAAGGCTAAAATAGCATTTAGAATGAGAAGAGAAGGCGAAAAGATCCAAGCTACGGTAAAATGGGATAATAAGGTTGAAAAGGGCAAGCATGCAAGGGAAGAGATTAATCTGGTTATTAATAATGAAGAATTAATGAATAATCCAAGCATAGACATTTTTAATCAAAGCCCGGCGGAGGATAGATTAAAGACAGCAGCTAAGGGTAAAAGACTTATACCCATAATGAAGATGGACTTTTTAAGGAGACAATTCAGAATAGATGATGGGGAAATGATATGTGAAATATCAGTAGATAAGGGTTATATAACGGCCGGCAAGGGAAGAAGTGAAATATCCGAGTTGGAAATAGAATTATTTTTGGGAAAAGAGGAGAATTTGGTAAAATTAGGTGAAGAATTGGCAAAAAAATATAATTTGGAGCCGGAAAACCAAAGTAAGTTTGTAAAAGGGATGGAATTAGTGTAAAATAATCTTTACACAGGTAAATAATAAGTGTATAATACTTTAGAATTGCTAATAATTTACAATTAATTTAGTATTTAATTAATAAAAACATATATTTTTAGGAGGAATTTGATGAAAGCTACTTTTATATCAAGGGAAGACAACAAGGCAAAATTTACTATGGATTTTACAGCTGAGGAGTTTGAAGCAGCAGTTGTTGATGCATATAAGGCAAATAAGGATAGGTTTGAAATAAATGGTTTTAGAAAAGGTAAAGCACCAAGAACCATAATTGAAAAACACTATGGTGAAGATGTATTTTTTGAAGATGCTGTTAACAATATGTTCAGAGATGCATATCCAAAGGCTATAGCAGAATTGGAGCTGGAGGTTATCGATTCACCAAATGCTGATTTTTCACCTATAGAAAAGGGCAAGGATTTGGCAGTAACCATAGAAGTGCCTGTATATCCGGTTGTAGAAGTTAAGGATTATCTTGGTGTGGAAATCGAGAAAATAGTCAATGAAGTAAAGGATGAGGATGTGGTTGCTGAGTTGGCTGCAGTTCAGAAAAAACAAGCCAGAATTGAAACAGTTGAAAGAGAAGCTAAAGAAGGAGATACTGTGGTTTTAGATTACTCCGGATTTGTGGGAGAAGAACAATTCCAAGGAGGAACTGCGGAAAATCAAGAATTGGTACTGGGCTCAGGTTCATTTATACCTGGATTTGAAGAGCAGTTGATAGGAACAAAATCAAATGAAAATAAGGATGTGGTGGTAACTTTCCCTGAAGAATATCATTCAGAAGATTTAGCAGGTAAAGAGGCTGTTTTCCATTGTACAGTTCATGAGGTAAAAGAAGAAATTCTACCTGAACTGGATGATGATTTTGCGGCAGACATCAGTGAATTTGAAACCTTTGAAGACTATAGAAATGATTTAGTTGCTAAGATGCAAAAACAGGCAGATTTAAATGCAGAAGCACAAATGAAGGATAAAACAATCGAAAAGGTAGTTGAATTAAATGAAGTAGATGTGCCTTCAGTAATGGTGGAAGATGAAATTGACAGAATGCTTGAAGAATTGAATCAACAGCTTTCATATCAAGGATTGAGCCTTGATATGTACAAGCAGTTCTTAAACAAGAATGATAAGGACATGAGGGATGAAGTAAGGGATGAGGCAAAGAGAAGAGTCCAAACAAGACTTGTATTAATGTCTATAGCAGAACAGGAAAAAATAGAAATAAGTAAAGAAGAAATTGAAGAAGAAATTCAAAAAATAGCTGATACTTATCAGTCCGATATCGAGGACATCAAAAAAATGATTGGAATGGAAAACTTAGGATATTTTGAAAAAGATTTAAAGCTAAAGAAATCCATCGATTTAATCTTTGATAAGGCGGTTATAAAATAAGAATAGGAGGTTGTTATGGGTTTAATTCCTTATGTAGTTGAACAAACTAGTGCCGGTGAGCGCACTTACGACATCTATTCCAGGCTTTTAAAGGATAGAATAGTTTTTATTGATCAGGAAATTGATGATCATTTGGCCAGTGTCGTTGTGGCGGAACTGTTATTTCTGGAAGCCGAAGATCCTGAAAAGGATATCAGCGTTTATATCAACAGCCCGGGAGGCTCGGTTACAGCGGGCTTGGCAATTTATGATACCATGAGATATATTAAACCCGAGGTGTCTACTATTTGTGTCGGATTGGCTGCAAGCATGGGTGCATTCCTTTTGGCCGCAGGTCAAAAAGGGAAAAGATATGCCCTTCCAAACGCAGAAGTAATGATACATCAGCCTTTAGGTGGAGCCCAAGGTCAGGCGGAAGATATAAAGATTCATGCTGATTGGATAATTAAGACCAGAGAAAAACTAAATAAAATGTTAAGCGAGAATACAGGAAAAGACATAGAGATAATCGAAAAGGATACAGATAGAGATAATTTCATGTCTGCAGAGGCTGCGGCAAAATACGGCTTAATAGATGAGGTAATTGAAAAGAGGTAAAATAAATATGACTGATGAAAAAGACTTACAAGAACCGGTTTGTTCGTTTTGCGGAAAACCAAAATCACAAGTTAATAGAATGATTGTGGGTCCAGATGTATTTATATGTGATGAATGTATAGCCCTTTGCCAGTCCATTTTGGATGAGGAAGTTGAGGCACCTCCAAGAAAACATATATCTAGATTGCCTAAACCGGCAGAGATATTCGAAAAGCTATCTGATTATGTAATAGGTCAGGAAGCGGCAAAAAAAGATTTGTCGGTTGCAGTATATAATCAGTATAAAAGAATTAGATACTTGGAAAAGAATAATACTAATCATAACAAAACTTCAAATGTGGAAATACAAAAGAGTAATGTTTTAATGTTGGGTCCTACGGGAAGCGGTAAAACTTTATTGGCGCAAACACTGGCTAAAATTTTAGATGTACCCTTTGCCATAGTGGATGCCACTTCTTTAACCGAAGCAGGTTATGTGGGTGAGGATGTTGAAAATATACTCTTAAGGCTTTATCAAGCCGCCGATGGCGACTTAAAGAGGGCCGAGCATGGCATAATATATGTGGATGAAATCGACAAGATAGCAAGAAAATCAGAAAATATGTCAATAACTAGGGATGTAAGCGGAGAAGGTGTTCAACAGGCTCTATTAAAGATTATTGAGGGAACGCTGGCAAATGTACCTCCCCAGGGAGGACGTAAACATCCGCTTCAAGAGTTCATACACTTTGACACTACTAATGTGCTGTTTATATGTGGAGGAGCTTTTGCCGGACTTGATAAAATAATACAAAGAAGAATTGGCGATAAAGTAATAGGTTTTAATTCTGAAATCAAACTCACCACTGAGGAAGAAAATAATGTTATGTCTAAAATTGAACCTGAAGATCTTCTCAAGTTTGGGATAATCCCCGAATTAATCGGGAGACTACCTGTGACTGTAGTTTTAGATGAATTGGGTGAAGATGTTTTGGTCAGAATCATGAAGGAACCTAAAAATGCCATTGTAAAACAATATCAAGCATTGTTTGCATTAGACGATGTTGAACTGGAGTTTGAAGATGATGCAGTGGAAGCTATAGCTGAAATGGCTGTTTTGAGAAAAACAGGAGCTAGAGGCTTAAGGGGCATAGTTGAACGAGTTATGACAAATGTAGCATTTGAAATTCCGTCAAGAGATGATGTTGCTAAATGTATTATTACAAAAAATACAGTTACGGCAGGAGAGGAACCAAAGCTTGTTTTGAAATAAACAAGTAAATAACTATAAATCAAGCGGCATTAGTCTTTTTGACAATATGTCGCTTTATAATAATATTTGAGAGGAGGATTTGTAATGGAAGAGACAAACAAGTATATTGATTTACCGTTTATACCACTAATCGGACAAACATTTTTCCCGGGAACCACGGTAAGCTTTGATATAGGCAGAGAAAGATCGTTAAATGCAATTAATACTGCCGCCAACGGTGATAAAACTTTAGTTGTAGCTACTCAAATAGATGATAAAGTAAATAACCCTGATGTGGATGATTGTTATAAAGTAGGGGTTCTAATAAAGATTAAACAGATTGTTAAAAAATCCAGTGAATATGTGAGAGTATTGGCCAGCTGCGAAAACAGGGTTGATGTTACAAATATAAGAATAGAGGATAATACCTTCATATGTGATTGTAATATGAGGGCTGATTTATTGCTAAAGGATGAAAATGAGATAAAAGCTTTGGTAAGGATTGCCAAGAAAAGTTTCATTAAGCATATTGATTTGGTGGGTAATAATGATAATTCCATAAAAGAGCTGATAAATAAAATCGAGGATATCAGCTTGCTTTGTAATACTATGGCAGGAGAAATAAAGATTCCTTATGAGGCAAAACAGGAGCTTTTAGAAGAAGACATAGTTGATAAAAGATTAGAAAGGGTTATTCAATTTCTAAATGATGAAAACCAAATACTTATGCTGGAAAAGAGGATATCCGCCAAGGTAATGGGTAATTTAAACCAAAGCCAAAGGGAATATTTTCTTAAGGAACAGATAAGAGTGATAAAGGATGAGCTGGGGGAAAACGAAGATGCAGAAGATGAAGCCAATAAGTGGTTGGAAAAGCTTGATGCATTAGAAATACCTGAAAAGGTTTCAGAAAAAATAAAGAAGGAAGTATCAAAATTTACCAAAATGCACCAATCCAGTCCGGAATCAAATGTTAGCAGAACATATATAGAAACTATTTTAGGTTTGCCTTGGAATACTTCCAGTAAAATCAATACCAATATAAAAAAAGCAGAAAAGATATTAAATGAGGATCATTATGGATTGGAAAAGGTTAAAGAGAGAATACTGGAATATTTAGCGGTAATACATCTGTCTAAAAAGATAAAGGGACCTATTATCTGTTTGGTTGGGCCTCCCGGTGTTGGAAAGACTTCCATAGCGAAATCCATTGCCAGGGCAACAAATCGTGAATTTGTAAGAATGTCTTTGGGTGGGGTTAGAGATGAAGCTGAAATCAGAGGGCACAGAAGAACATATATAGGATCCATTCCCGGGAGAGTTATAAATAATATAAAAGAAGCCGGGAGTAATAATCCCCTGTTCCTTTTTGACGAGGTTGATAAAATCGGAGCTGACTTTAAGGGGGATCCGGCCTCAGCCCTATTAGAGGTTTTAGATCCTGAGCAAAATAAAACATTTGTAGACAATTATTTGGAGATACCATTTGACCTATCTCAGGTAATGTTCATTACCACAGCAAATACTACTGAAACGATTCCAAGACCATTACTTGACAGGATGGAAGTAATAGAGATTTCAGGATATATAGAAGATGAGAAGGTGAAGATAGCCGAGAATTATTTGATTCCTAAAAAATTGGCGGAGCATGGAATCAAAAAAAGCAAGCTCATATTTTCTGAACCTGCGATTAGGGATATAATCAATAATTATACCAGGGAATCAGGTGTCAGGAATTTGGAGAGGGAAATAGCTAATGTTTGCAGAAAGGTCGCAAAACAAATTGTAGCGGACAGCAAGAAAACCCACCATATAACTTCGAGGAGCCTAGAGGGTTATCTTGGGAAAAAGAAATATAGACCTGAAATGATGGAAGGTGAAAGCAAAGTAGGAGTTACAACGGGAATGGCCTGGACTCGGGTAGGTGGAACGATTTTATTTATAGAAGCCCTTAAGATTCCGGGAAGTGGTAAGGTTGTTCTTACGGGACAAATGGGTGAGGTGATGAAAGAATCTGCCCAGGCAGGTATCAGCTATATCAGATCCATAGCAAGTCATTATGAATTAGACAGCGAAGTCTTTAAGGAAACGGATTTGCATATACATATACCTGAAGGAGCTACGCCAAAAGATGGACCTTCTGCGGGTATTACCATGTGTACAGCTATACTTTCTGCTTTTTCGGGCCTACCTGTAAGAAATGACGTAGCCATGACAGGCGAAATAACCTTAAGGGGTAAAGTCTTACCTGTTGGTGGTATAAAAGAAAAAGTTTTAGCAGCTCACAGAGCGGGTATTAATAAAATATTAATACCTAGGGATAATGAAGTCGACTTGGAGGAAATCCCTAAAACTATCAAGAAACAAATTGATTTTGTATTAATTGATGAAGCTAAAGATGCATTTAATGAAGCAATCATTAGATAGGGGCAAGATATGAAGATAATAAAATCGGATCTGGAAAAAATTGCAGTTAAACCGGAGCAATATCCAAATAAAGATATGCCTGAGATTGCTTTTGCAGGCAGATCCAATGTCGGAAAATCATCATTACTAAACTTACTAACAAATCGAAAGAAATTAGCCAGGGTCAGCGGAAGTCCGGGAAAGACCAGAACCATTAATTTTTATTTAATAAATGATGAATTCAGAATAGTAGATTTGCCGGGGTACGGGTATGCTAAGGTAAGTAAATCACTCACAGATACATGGGGTGAGATGATTGAAGAGTACCTTGAGAACAGAGAAAATCTGCTTAAGGTAATTCAACTGGTTGATATCAGACATAAGCCGTCAGACAAGGATGTTAAGATGTATGAATATCTTAAATACTATGGTTTGGACGGGATTGTGGTGGCAACTAAATCCGATAAGGTGTCCAGAAATGAAATGAGCAAAAACATTAGTTTAATTAGAAAGACTTTGGGTCTTAAAGGTGATGATATCGTTATTCCGGTATCATCACTAAAAAGAACCGGGCAGGAAGAAATTATTGAGGTAATGGAGCAGTTATTGGAGGATTATGATGGGATTGATAAAGAATAGAATATTAGCGATAATACCGTTTTTAAAAAACCCTGATGTCAGTATATTTAAAAAGATATTAGTGATTTTTGCTGCAGCTTATTTCATTATGCCCATAGATTTAATACCTATTGTAATATTTCCCATAGGAATTTTAGATGATTTATTCCTATGGGCTTTTATATTAATAGGGCTAGGGGAAGAATTGGATGCCAGCTTAGATAAAAGTAGAAACAGAAGCTATACCAATAAAAGTTTTCATGGTAAAACTGTTGTCGAAGGTGTAAAATATAAAGTACATAAAGAAACTGAAAAAGAAGAAGATGAAGATGAATAAAGATGGGAGAAGTAAGGTGACAGAAGCAATGAGTAAAAAGAATACTATAGGTAAAGTCCTGTATACCCAGGATGAAATATGGAAAAGATCAAAGGAAATTGCAAAGCAAATCAGTAAAGATTTTGAGGGAGAGAAGGTAGTTCTTATCGGAACTTTAAGGGGGGCTATTCTTTGGATGAGCGATATTATGAAAAACATAACTCTGGAAACTGAAATTGATTTTATAGTGGCCAGTAGCTATGGCTCCGGTACTACAAGCACAGGGCTTGTAAAAATATCCAAGGATATAGAGACTGATATATATAATAAAAATGTAATAATTGTGGAGGATATCATAGATACCGGTACCACATTGGTGAGTCTAATCGAAAGATTAAAGGATAGAAATCCTAAATGCATTAAGGTTTGCACAATGCTGGATAAACCAAGTGGCAGGAAGGTAGATTTCACAGCGGAATACACAGGCTTTACTGTGGATGATTTGTTTATTATTGGGTATGGTTTGGACTTTGATCAAAAGTATAGGGATTTGCCATATATAAGCTATTTAGAGGGTTAATAAGATGGAATTAAAAGTAGATTATCATATTCATACCAACTACTCCGATGGCGTAATGACACCGACGCAAATCATAAAGAAATTTAAAGATGAAGAATATGATGTAATAGCGATTACAGACCATGATGGTATAGATGGATTGAATGAGGCAAAGATAGCGGGGGAAGCTATTGAACTAAAGGTAATTTTAGGAATAGAGCTATCTGCTGTAACAGATGATGAAAGATCTTTACATATACTTGGTTATAATATTGATATTAATAACAGCGAACTAAGAGAAGCCATGATGATGTTAAAAAAATGGCGGGAGGACAGAAATATTGAATTGCTTAAGTTATTGAATTCCAAAGGTTATGATATTGATTTGGAGGAAATATATAACAAAAAAGGGAATAAATATATAGGCAAACCCGATATAGCAAGGGTGTTATATGAAAAGGGTCAAATAAAAAGTATTGAGGAGGCTTTTGATGATGAAAAAGGGATTTTTTCATCTGCGGAAGCAACTGGCATTAAGAAAAGAAAACTGAGAAGTAATGAAGCGATTAATCTAATCAAAAGGGCAAATGGTACTCCGGTGCTGGCTCATCCAATGAAAATCAAGGGTTTAGGAGAAAAGGGAAGTAAGGAGTTCTTCGATAATTTGGATAAACTGGTAAAAGAGTTAAAAAAGCAGGGCTTAAGGGGAATAGAGTGTTTCCATCCTTCTGCTACCTTTGAAGACTCAAACAAAGTTGTTATGATTGCTGAAAAATATCACCTTCATATTACTGAAGGCTCAGATTTTCACGGTGAATAAGAATAGAATTAGGAGATATATTTATGGTTGAATTTTCAAAGAATGTTGTAGCTGCTGCAGTGCGAACTGACGAGGATTTGGAACTGGCTATAGGATCAAAATCAGAGGTCATTTTTTTATTGAAATCAGATATCTTGACACTGAAGGATAAAATAGAAAAGATCCATCAGGCCGGTAAAAAAATATGCTTGCATGTTGATTTTATGGAAGGAATAGGAAAAGACAAGTCGGGGATTAATTTTATTAAAAATTTGGGCACGGACTATATGTCAAGTACCAGGACTAATTTAATCAGAATGGGTAAGGACTGCGGAATATGTACTATTCAAAGGTTTTTTATAATAGATTCTCACTCAGTGGCAACTGCAGTTGATACAATAAAACAAAGCAGACCCGATGTGGTGGAGGTTATGCCGGGAGTTGTCACAAAGAAGCTGAGGGAGATTAGCAGTCTTGTCGATGTACCTGTTATAGTAGGCGGACTTGTGGAGAATGAAGAAGAAATAAGAGAAGCTGTGGATGCCGGAGCCAAGCTGGTTTCCACAGGTAACAGAGAGCTATGGGATATTACAATTAGTATTTAAATGGAGGGAATGTTATGAAGATTAAGTTTTGCGGTGCATCATTTGGCGTGACGGGTTCATGTCACCTTATTACTACGGGAAAGCACAAAATATTACTTGATTGTGGGCAATTCCAAGGAGGAAAAGCACAGAATGCATTAAATTACGAACCATTTCAGTTTGAACCGTCGGAAATAGAATGTGTTTTGTTGAGTCATGCTCATATCGATCATTGTGGAAGGCTTCCGTTACTTGTTAAAAGAGGCTTTAAGGGTAATATATACTGTACGGATGCCACTGCAGATTTAATTGAAGTAATGTTAAAGGATAGCGCATATATCCATGAAAAGGATGCCGAATGGGAAAGCAAACGTGCCGAAAGGGCAGGTAAACCGCCGGTGGAGCCCCTTTACACGGTAAATGATGCCATGGAAGCTTTAAAATATGTAAAACCTGTTTTATATGATCAATTAATAGAAATAAATGATGAAATGAGAATTGTTTTTAACGATGCAGGACATATATTAGGTTCAGCCATTACGGAGCTTTGGGTAAGGGATGAAGGTAAGGATACAAAGGTTGTCTTTTCCGGAGACCTTGGAGTTATGGATAGACCTATATTAAGAAATCCTACTAAAATTAAAAAAGCTGATTATGTAATTATGGAATCAACCTACGGAAACAGATTGCATCCTAAGAATTCCACAAGCTTAGGGGAACTTTTAAGTGTAATACTGAAAACAGTAGAAAGGGGAGGAACAGTTGTAATCCCTTCCTTTGCCGTTGGAAGAACTCAGGAGCTTATATATCAACTGGATAGATTTTATGATGAAAACAAAGAGGTGGCTAAGAGACTTGAAAATGTGAAGGTATATATTGATAGCCCTATGGCGACAACAGCTACCGAGGTTTTTAAAAAGAATGCCCAGGTGTTTGATGAGGAAGCTAAGGAATACATACTAAAGGGTGATAATCCTTTGGATTTTAAAAATCTTTATTTTACCAGATCCACAGATGATTCCAGAATGCTTAATTTTGACAATTCTCCAAAGATAATCATTTCTGCCAGCGGTATGTGTGAAGCAGGTAGGATAAGACACCACCTTAAACATAATTTATGGAACAAGAATTCAAGTATAGTTTTTGTAGGCTATCAAGCAGAGGGTACCTTGGGAAGAAGATTAGTGGATGGAGCCAAGGATGTAACACTTTTTGGAGAAGAAATACATGTAAATGCAGAAATCTATAATTTGGAAGGATTTTCAGGACATGCTGACAGAAATGGCCTGGAAGAATGGCTTGGAGCTTTCCAGGTTAAACCTAAAAAAGTATTTCTTGTTCATGGCGAGATGGATTCCAAAAGAGACTTTGCCCAATATGTTAAAGAAAAGCTGGATATTGAACCAATAGTGGTTGAAGGTGTTTCCGAGTTTGAACTAGATGGAAATGTTGTATTAAATCAAACCGATGGAATTAAGCAAGGCTTAGATGATCAAGATTTGCAAAATCTTAGAAACAAAATATCCAATATCAGTTCAAATATTGAAGATGTCTTGTATAATGCAAAATTGATTACAGGAACTGATATTTCTGCAGACAAATTAATCAAAATAAATAATGTTGTGCAGGAGTTGGAAAAAGCTTCAATAAATTTAGGGGCAACGATTACAGAAGAAGATAGACCGGCTGAAGAGCTTACCAGGCTAAAGGAAGAGGGCTTGTTATAATATGGATAATGCGATAATAATTGGTATAGCAGGTGGCACCGGTTCCGGAAAATCCACATTGATAAATGCCATCAAAAATGAATTTTGTGATGAAATAACTATTTTGAGTCATGATTATTATTATAAGGCTCACAATGAACTTACATTTGAAGAAAGAAAGCATTTAAACTATGATCATCCAAACAGCTTTGATACTGATTTGATGATTAAACATATTAAAGAATTAAAGAAAGGCAAAGCGATTGATCGACCCGTTTATGATTTTACTATTCATAACAGACTTGATGAAACCGTTACCCTAAAGCCTTCTAAAGTAATTATCGTGGAAGGGATACTTATATTTGAAAATAAGGAGCTACTTAAATTATTTGATATTAAAGTATTCATAGATACGGATGCGGATGTAAGAATACTAAGAAGGATAGTAAGGGATGTAAAGGACAGGGGCAGGACTTTAGATTCGGTAGTTGAACAGTATTTGACAACTGTAAAGCTCATGCACGAACAATTTGTAGAGCCCAGCAAAAAAAATGCAGATATTATTATACCTGAGGGTGGGTTTAATAAGGTGGCAATTGATATGCTTAATCAAAGGATATATGCTTTGCTTCACGGTGAGAATTGATGGATAACAAAGCAATTGCAATAGTATTCACCATATTGGCAGCTTTTGCATGGGGGTTATCGTTTTTCTTTACAATAGTTGCATTAGAATACTTTGATCCCATTTCTCTGCTCAGTCTAAGGTGGGGAATAGCTGGGATAATGTTTATTTTATTTTATTTTACCAAAATAATTAAATGCAATTTCAAGGGTAAAAATATTAAACCGCTAATAATCGCAGCCCTATTACAGCCATGCTTTTATTCTATTTTTGAAACAACGGGAATAGGCATGACGTCAACATCAGAATCTGCAATAATAATTGCTATGATACCGATTTTTACTCTGATAGTCAGCGTTTTGTTTTACGGTAAAAAGCTTAGTAAAATATCAATACTGGCAGTTATACTGGCATTTTGTGGAATTGCCATATGTACCTTCTTTTCCCCTGAATTTTCCGTTACGGGAAAGGTCACCGGATATTTGGTTTTATTGGGAGCGGTATTATGTGCGGCCTTTTATACCCATAGTATAAATGATGCCGGTAAGGAATTTAAGACCACAGAAATAACTTTTATAATTTCTGTAGCCGGTGGTATTTTTTTTACAATACTAAATTTTATATTTGGCCAAGGATTAGATACATACAAAACTTTTTTTACTCAACATGAAGCCGTATATAGTGTAGTGTTTTTAGGTGTGGCATGTTCCTGCTTGTGTTATTTGGCCTTTAATAACATACTAACTAAATTTTCTCCGGTGGTGGTCACCAATGTATTTGTAAACGGTGTTACAGTGATAGGTATTGTTTCGGGGATTATACTTGCAAAAGATCCATTTGGATGGTTTATAGTTGTCGGAACGCTAATGACCATGACGGGAATAACCCTTACTTCTATGCAAACTAAAAAAATAAAATGATGGAATAATACCGACCCGGTTTTAATGTGTTGATTAAGGGGTTGGTATTTTTATTACAAAAAAATACATACTTATTACATAATCATACCTATTTTTTGAATACTCTTTACTATTTATTTTCTATGTTGCATTATATTAGTAGTATATATAGGAGGTTATATATGGGAGAATACCAATACAGGAGTAACGAAAAATATGTATTACCAACGGCTGTATATCACCAATGCCTTTGGATGATAAGAGATATGGACAGAATGGAGAAAAGGATTTCGGTTTTGAATGATGAATTGCTGATTAGCAATTTTAATATCATAAGCGGTATGTCGATTAGTGAAAACCTTATAACCCTTGAGAACAATAAAAATGAGCTTAAATTGCTGGAAGAAAGATTGGAAGGAATTTATAGAGCCTTAGATTCGGTACCGGAGGAATACAGCAAATGCATATTGGATAACATAATAAGTCACATAAAATACAATGACTATGCCCATGAAAATACATGGAAAAAGTGGAAACAGCGATTAATATACAGTATAGCGGTTAACCTAAAATTATATTAAGAATGTGCTGTATGAAAATTAATAATAATATAGAATATCAGTAATTCGGAGGAAAGATTATGAAAAAGATGCTCCTGTTGGGATTACTGATTTTTATTATAACAATTATTGTCTATTTAGCAGTAATGGGCAAGAATAACGATAATATTCATAATGAAGAGAATAAAGGGAAGGTGGAGTACATTAAGGATATTAGGATTATTAAGGATGATGAAATATGCTTTGTGGAAAAAAACGGTGAATTTGCCGAAATCGGTTATCATTTGATGGAACTTACGAATCGTTTTGCAAAAGAAGTTACCAACAAATCATATGAAACAATCCGGGGCAATGAAGGATATGAATTGCTAAGTGATGAATTGCTTGAAAGATTAGAAAGAGAGAATGATCAAAAAAGAACCTATGAACGATATGTAAAAGGAAAATTAAAAAAAATACTCCTTTATGAACCCTCCATAACTGTTTGCTTTGAGAGCAGCGATAAAGCGACCACATTTACTAATTTTGTGGAGATGTATACAGAAGGCTATGGGGTGGAACTTGATGTAAAAAAAGACGTAATACTAATATTGAATTTTATTAAGGTGAAAGACAAATGGTATATAGACGAAATAATTTTCCAATAATTCTCATAGTTCTTGTTCTTCTAAGCGGAGCTTTTAAAAATATTTATGCAATAGATAATGGGGATGGTTATACCTTAGGAGAGATAAATCCCATAACAAATGGAGATGCAATTGTAGAAGAACCATCAATTGAAATCAATGAATTGCCGGAAAATCAACTGGAAATAATTGTTAATCCCGGGTATATAAAAGAGGAATTCATAGGGAGAGCTTCTGTTCATAACAGAGTGGCGATATATGAATACAAGGATATATATGATAAGGCTATATATATCGACAATCATATAATAAACAGTAATGTGATAACTTATAATGATGACCCTTTCGAAATAAAGGGAGTTATAATTGCAAGATATAAAACATCGGATTTAAATGTTAATAAAGGTTGGCCCAAATACTATTATTTATCCGCCATAAAAACAATTGAGTACAGGGGAGGTGAAGAAATATTACCCATAGAAAATAAAAGAATTTTGGGATATGTGCTGCATACCGAAGAATGGAACAGAAAAAGAAAAATATATAATAAAAGTATGGGCTATGGCGAAATAAATAATAGTATTTTATTTTCAGAGTATGTGAAACATAAAAAAGGAAGGTACAACAATGTTTTCTGGCCGGGGGAAAAATTCATTATAAAATGTGAGACAGAGGATATAAACGCTGAAAAGATTAGTGTGTTGATCGAAAACACTTCTTTTAAAACAAATATTTATAGAGTAAGTAAAAATACATATAAGGGATATTTATATGATGAAGAAATGTATTATAAGTGGTATGGTTTGGAACCTACTGAATTATGTTTTGTTTTCTCCGCAGAAGGGGTAGTGAATAGAAAAACAATAATAATGGACGGGAGGGAGGATTATTACTTATTGCATAGAGTAAAGTGAGCAGAGGTTAAAATTATGAGGAGAAAAAAATATATAGGATTAGTTTTAATAGTTTTTTCTGTATTATTGTTTGTGTTTTGGGAAGCAAAGGGAAGGGAAATGATTAATTCGGAAGAAATTCTTGTCTTTAAGGAAAATGTGGATAAGAACCAGATAATAGAAAAAGAGATGTTTGATATCAGAAATGTTAGCTGGGCAGCGGATGAGGCTATAAGAGCATGTGACATGGACCTATTAATAGGAATGGAGACCACCGGCTTTATTCACAGGAATGCTCCTTTATTTAATGAATACTTTGATAAAGCAGGCTTGATTCCAAATGGTGAGATGAATGAATATGTTATGGCTGTACCGAATAATTGGATACTGTCTTATCCCCAGAGCTTAAGAAGGGGAGATTTGGCATTCTTTTACTGTGACGGAGAACTGATTACTAAAAGCAGAGTGGCTTACGCAAAGGACTGTAGCAATAAAGAGGTGGTCTCAGTTGACTATAAAAGACTGGAAGGATCTTCTAATATAAGCCTAGTGGAAATAATACTAAATAAGGTACAGGCTGATAGATTATACGAATTGGCGAATAAGGGCAACCGCTTTGTTATTATGTATAATTAGAATACTATTTGACCGTAATAGGGACGGGGAAAAATAAAAGAAAGGAATAATCTAGTGCCCTATTAATTGCAATTAGATTATATGGGGGTATATGTGCGAAATAATTTCTTTTTTCGGTGGAGATACGCAAGTGGGAACTACTATGATATCCCAATCAGTGGCAAGCAGTTTAGGCAAAAAAAAGAAGAGGGTCTTGTTAATGCTTTGCAGCGGCAACTATGGCAATGACTATTTGGATAATAATACGGATTACTCAATAGATGATATAAAGGCTAATCTATTGTCAAATAATATTTGCAAGGAAGACATAGATGGTATTTTAGTGAGGCAGGATGAATATAAAATATTGCCGGGGGTTAAGGACATAACAAGAGTAAAGTATTACAGAGAAGATGATGTGGGCAAGATCACATCGGTTATAAAAAATGATTATGATTATATAATTATAGATGCAGGTTCGAATGTGAACTATGGCATCAATATTTCAGCTCTATTGGAAGCTGATAAGATATTCTTTATAATAACTCAAAATGAAAAAACTATTAAAAGGTTTATAAATACATATTATAAAGTTCTTAATCCTTTAAGAATAAAGGGGAAGATAATAAACAATAAGTATAGAGATGAATTCGGTGGTAATATTTTTGAGTTAAAAGAAATATTGGGTAAAGGTAATTTTATAAATGTAAATTATTCCGAGGAGGGATTTTATGCGGAAATCAAACATACAACTTTATTAAATGATAATAAGTTTAGAAATGGAATAAACGAAATAATACGGGATATAACAGGTGAAGTAAAAGTAAAGAATAAATTCTTTATTTTTAATAGGTGATTTTATGAGGGAGTTTTGTCTTGACAGATATCTAAACGATAAAGAGCATAATGAAGAAAGGAGTAAAAAAACTTATAAGTTCCAAGAAATTTGCAAAATGATAAGGAGCACTTTAGAGGATGACTGGAATAATACCAAGGATGAATTTAAGGCTAATAAGCTTGAAAGAGAAAAAAGAGCGATTATTGGATATGATTTGGAAACAAAATATTATAAGGAAAAAATCAAAGAAATAATTATTGATAAAAACCTTGAAGATAGTTGGTATCCAAACTGGTATATGGATTTATGCGATGGTATATTTCATGAAGTGTTTGGTCTGGCAGGGTTGGCACCATGGGCTTATGATTATACCGAGGCTTATAAAAGATCATCTTCTGCAAAGGTAATAGGGGATAGGATATACTGCCTAATAGATGGTAAAACGGTTTTACAACCCCAGAGAATAGGTTATAAAAGAAGAAAACAGTTAATACATGCACTGCTTTTACAATTTCCTTTTGAAGATACCAATAAGGGATTTCATGAAGTTTTTCTAATAAACGGAATCAGAATAACCATCTATTCCGGTGAAAAAACAAAGGAGAAGCAAGAAATCATAGTATTAAGAAAATATGTGATTAATAAGTTGGATTTCAACGAATTGGTCAGACTGAATACTATTCCTTTTGAGGCTGTGGAAATATTCGAACTAATGATAAAAATAGGATATAATGTTATTTTTGCAGGTCCTGTCAGATCAGGTAAAACTACTTTTTTGCAGAGCTGGCAAATGTATGAGGAAAAGGATTTAGAAGGCTTGGTATTATCCACTGACAAAGAAGCCCCTTGGCATATCTTACTTCCGGATTATCCGATAATGCAGCTTGTTGCGGATGGAGAAGAATTAAATACAATAACAAAATCCATACTAAGGGGAGATAATGATTATGTTTTGTTTGAAGAGATGAGAGATGCAATAGCATATAATACTGCTTTGGAAATTACTTCAATAGGAACAAAGAGATGCAAGGCTACAATTCATGATAATGATGCTTATGATATACCTTACAAAATGGCTTCGAAAATTGCGGCATATTACGGAGGCAATGTCAGAGACATTATAGGGCAGATATTTATGAATTTTGATGTGATAATTGAACTTAGGCAATTAAATCAAAACAGAGCCATGAAAAAAATGATGGCGATAAAAGAGTTCTATTATGATGAAATAAATGACAAGGCTTTAATAAACACAATATGTGAATTTGATGTTATTAATGATAAATGGGTATGGGGGAAAAGGATTTTAAATCGAATGAGGACCTATGAAGAGTGCACAAAGGAGCTGGATAAAAGATTGGCGGATGCAAATAAAAAGAATCCTTTGGATAAAGATGTATTGGAGCCGGGATATTATAGAAGGGATGACTAATTCTTATGCTTATAATAATTATACTGATAATAGGGTTGGTATTGTTTTTCCAAGAAGAGTTGTATTTGATATATAGGATACGAGTTAAAAGAAAATCTGCTTTTTATAGGTATGAAATAAAAAGGGATATGGAGGCAATAAAGAGTAACAAAATCAATCTTATGTTAAAAGCAACAATTGGATTAAATACCAAATATAACATACCCCTATTTATATTAGCTTCATTTATGGTTACGTTTTTGGTACAGGGGATTGTTTATAAAAATACCGGTTTATCCACGATGCTTTTCATATCTACCATGGCGTTTCTTCTGCCGTATATATTACTGTTTGTTAAGCTCAAAATAAGTAGGATTATGAATAGCAATGAAGGAACGGTGTTTGTAAGGGAATTGATTAATGCCTACGGATTAACAAATAATAATATGAGAGCTGCAATAGATTATCTGGCGATAAATATGGAAAATGCCCCTAATATGAAGCGTGTTATCATAGATCTTTCCAAGGCATTAAATTTTATATCCGATGAGACTTATATAAATGAGTGCTTGGATGAATTCAAATATAAGGTTGGGTCATCATGGTCGGATATGGTGGCGGTAAATATGTATTTTGCAATAGTAAAGCAGGTAAATGTAAAAGAGCCTTTAAAGGATTTGTTAATAGTATTAGATAACAGCAAAATAATTAAAGAGAGATTAAAGAGAGAAAGCAATGAGGGAAGTATTATGATTAGCTTTGTAGCTCCCATATCATATTTATTAACCCTTATAGCTGCTCTTGGGGTTTTCGATTTTTCTTTGATCAAATTCCTTAGATATCAATTTGTTAGCGAGGTTGGAATAAAATGGTTCTTAATAGTAGTGCTTACTTATGTAATTGGCTTGTTAACCAAACTATATATATCAGACAATAAGCTTGATATCTAGGAGATTATTTATGAATATTTTTGGCCTTTTTATTATTTTGGGCATAGTAGTTTACTTTTATCCAATTAAAATTCAACGGAAGGTAAATTTTAAAAGTAAGCTGTATGGGTTAAAAGATAACAGCAAACACATAGAGGAATCGATTAAAAGAATTAAAAAAAACAGATTGGAAAAGGATCTTATTAGCGCCTCTATTTTACTAAAAACATTATCGCTGCTCATGAAGGATGAACCTATGACTACAGACTATGTGATAGAGCAATTGTTACTGAATTCAAAGGATTTAAAACCATATTTTATTAAGTGCCTGGCTGAATACCGATTGGGAAACAAAGATAAGGCTTTTAACCATATTAAATATGCCAACTCCGGTAAAGCCTTTGATGAGTTTGTTTCATTGCTGCGCAAGTTTGATGAAGTAAACGGATATCTCTTGGCAAAGCAAATAGAATCCTTTAAAGATTATTTAATAGAAGAAAGAAGTACTTATAAAAGTAAACTTAACGACAGGTACAATATGATTTATACAGTTATAGTTACGATTAATATATTTGCGCTTATTATTAACTTTGCAATAGTAGTAATCTTTACGGATGCTATTATAATGCTAAATATGATTTGGTGAGGTGAAAAATGAAAAATCTTATAATTATTATCGGCACAATAATTTTAGGAACTACTATAGTTACAACTCTCATTCTAGGAGATGGTGAGGATTCGTTGAAAACTGCCGCAGAGAATGTTGTAAGGGGTGGAATAAGCTCCATACAGAATATTTATGAGGAATAAAATGAAAAACTTAATTATTATTATCGGTACAATAATACTGGGATGTTACATATTTCAGCTTATAGTGGGAGCTTCTGATGATAGTTTGATGAATGTCTCTAAGAATATAATGCTGGAAAGTGTTAATGAATATTTGGAGTGATTATGAAGAATTTAATAACTACTATGGCAAGTATGTTGATACTAATGATATTTCTGCTACAGTTTATAAATAACCAGGTATTACACTACAATATTATAAATATGGATAGGACGGTTAACTGTTATAAGGAAATAGTAAAACAGGAAGGCTATTTGTCAAATCTAAGAACCGAGGAATTAAAGAGCTATATTTCAAAGTATGCAGGCTGTGATAAATCAGAAATTCTTATAAGCAAAAAAGAAGATATTAAAACCAGGGGGAATGTTATTAATTTTACGGTTAAGGTTCCCATAAAAAATTTAATTGCCGCCAATGAATTGTTAGGTGTAGGGGATGAAGAAAATACAGGAATATATTCTTATGATATTTATACCACCAGTGAATATATAAATAGATAATATGAAGAATCTTATTGTTTTGATGGGAATAATATCTTTTGCCACGGTATTGATGATATTCCAAACGGATTTCAACAAGCTGTATGTTGAAAGACAGCAGCTTAAATTCATTGCTGATGAGGCGTTGTCTTCGGCTTCGCTTGCATTGGATTTAGAGGAATATTCAGAAGGGTATTTAATATATGATGATGAGAAGGTAGTTAATAAAATAGAACAGATATTTGCACTGTATGGTTTGGATAAAGATCTAAATTATCAATTAATAATATATGATGAAAAGGACATAACCAGGAGCTTTGGCACGGGAAAACTTAAAAATATCGATAAAATTACACCTTGTTTGCTGCTTTCAATAAATATAGGTAAACCTAACTTTAGGTCTATAAAGTGCCAAAAGGACATATATGTTGTGTCTGAGTACGAATACAAGGGGTTTTAAGAAATTTTAATAGGCATTTTGCCTATTTTTTTTGGGTAAAAGCTTTATTAATATTCACAGTAGTGATAAAATGATAATATATTATCTGTAAATTAATTTGTCATCGGAGATTAGAATGAAAATAAGAGTTTATGTGGATTCTTCGGTTTGTAGAGACTGTAAGATGTGTGTAAGGTATTGCAAAATAAGAGCTATTTCATCGGGCCCAAATGGAGCTATAATTGATCAGAATAAATGTAATGGCTGCAAACTCTGTATGATGGCTTGTGCCTTTGGTGCTATAAAAACAGAAGAGGTATAAAAATGTCTTTTAAAGAAGAAACCGTAACGAGTGAAATGATATATGAAGGTACTATTTTAAACTTAAGAAAAGATACGGTACGAGTTAAAAATGGCATATCATTCAGGGAAATAGTGGAACATAACGGTGGCTCTGTTATTGTTGCTATAACAGAGAATAATAAGATACTTATGGTTAAGCAATACAGAAAAACCTTTGAAAAGGAAATCTTTGAGTTACCTGCGGGGAAAATAGATGGCGATGAAGACCCAAAGGATGCGGCATTAAGGGAGCTCAAAGAGGAAACGGGCTATACTGCCAAGAATATAAAATATTTGACAAGTATTTATCCCAGTGTGGGTTATACTAATGAGATACTATATATATATCTTTGTACAGACCTAATACCGGGAGAAACGGATTTTGATGAGAATGAAGATATTGATATTTATGAATATGATATGGAGCTGTTAATTGGAATGATATTGGCGGGCAAGATACATGACGCTAAAACTATAATAGGGATACTTATTGCAAATGAAGTTTTAAAAGGAGAAATATGACATGAAGGATTTTCTGGAATACATAGAGAAAGTAGAAAAAAAAGCAGAAAATACAGTATTGGCATATAAAAGAGATATCGGAGCCTTCGAGGAATTTTTAATGGAAAGGGGCGTTATCAATCTTTTAAGCTGCAATAACAGTGATGCAATAGCATATGTAATTTATCTGAAAAACGAAAACAAATCTAAGGCAACAATAAACAGAAAAATTTCTTCAATAAGAGCATATTATGCCAACAAATTAAAGAATAAAGAGATTGATGAAAATCCCTTTGACAATGTTAAATCTGCAAAGTCTGATAAAAGGGAAATAGACTACTTATCCGTGGATGAGGTAAATGCTTTACTGGATTTGCCGGATAAAACCCTCAAGGGCCTTAGGGACAGGGCGTTGTTGGAAGTTATGTATGGAACCGGAGCCAGAGTTACTGAAATAAATAAAATAAAACACAAAGATGTGAATTTTAAAATGAATTTTATAACTTGCACCGATGGCCATGGTAACAGTCGAATAATACCCCTGGGTAGTTATGCCCATAAAGCTTTGGAAAAATATATAAGCGAAGGGTATTGTGCCATAAAAAGAACATTGGAGATAAAGCCCGAAGATTATTTATTCATTAATTTTGCCGGCAAGTCTTTAACTCGTCAGGGTGTTTGGAAAATAGTTAAAGAATACGGAAGCAGAATAGGAATAGAGGACAGAATGACTCCGCAAATATTGAGAAATACCTTTGCTGTGCATATGCTGCAAAACGGTTCCGATCTTAAAACCCTTCAGGAATTGATGGGATTTGATGACATTTCAGTGGGAATGGCTTATCTATCTGTAACCAACAACAGGGTTAAAGATGTATTTAACAGATCTCATCCAAGAGCTTAAAAAAGGGCTTGATTTTGATAGGTGCTTATGTTATACTAACGTAGTTATTACGGGCGGTCCTCTGGGTACATTTGGAGAGAGTACCATGAACGTCTTGGAGGGAAGGAGGAAACTAAATGAACATATTAGATCAAGTAGTACAAGAATATCAAAAAAGCGATATCCCTGCATTTCATGTTGGAGACACTGTAAAGGTCCACATTAAAATTAAAGAAGGTGCCAGAGAAAGAATACAAATTTTCGAAGGCTTCGTTTTAAAAAGACAAAATGGTGGAATAGCAGAAACATTTACTGTAAGAAGAATAGCATCAGGAGTAGGAGTTGAAAAAACATTCCCGCTTCATTCACCCAAAATAGAAAAAATAGAAGTAGTGCGTCAAGGTAAGATAAGAAGAGCAAGACTTCACTATATGAGAGGCAGAACAGGTAAAGCTGCTAAAATCAAAACAAAATAACTGTGTGGGGAGCCTTTGTTCCCCGCATTTTTATATTGAAGGGAGGTTAATATGGAACATATAAATTGGTATCCGGGTCATATGAAAAAGACCAGGGAATTAATAAAAGAAAATTTAAAGTTAGTGGACTTGGTAATTGAAGTAATAGACAGCAGAATACCAATATCCAGCAGGAATCCCATTATTGACTCCTTGGTTTTAAATAAAGAAAGAATTATAATACTTAATAAAAGTGACTTATCCGATTCTGCGGAAAATGACAGATGGAAAGTAAAGCTAAAAAATACAGGCAGCAGAGTAATTACAATGAATTGTATGACCGGTGCGAATCTTAATGCATTAAACAGAGAATTGGAAAGCCTTCAAAAGGAAAAAAATGCATTAAGAAAACTAAATAAGCCTTTGAGAATGATGATAGTGGGAGTGCCAAATGTGGGTAAGTCTTCCCTGATAAACAGAATTACAGGGAAAAAAAGCACACAAACCGGTGACAGGCCGGGGGTTACAAAGGGAAAGCAGTGGTTGACACTTAAAAATGGAATGCAGCTTTTGGATACACCGGGTATACTTTGGCCTAAATTCGAAGATCCGAGAGTTGGTTTAAATCTTGCCTTTTGTGGTAGTATTAAAGATGAGATACTTGATACTACGGATTTAGCTTATGAGCTGTTGAAAATTCTGGAAATAGAGTATTCGGATTTACTTATTAAGAGATATAAGGTGGATGAAATAACGGATGATACCTTATCAAATATGGATGCCATAGCTACAAAAAGAGGGTTTATATTGCCGGGTAAAAAAATAGACTATGAAAGACTTGGAAGAACTTTGTTGGATGAATTTAGAGCAGGCTTGATTGGTAATATAACATTGGAAAAGGTGGATTTAATTGACTAGGAAAGAAAAGCTGGAATTAAAGCTTAGGGAAATGTCATCAACTGAAAACGAATTATATAGAGATGGCATTGAATTTGTTGCAGGTGTGGATGAAGTGGGAAGGGGACCTTTGGCAGGGCCCGTATACGCTGCTTGCGTAGTGCTTCCGAAAAATTTTGATGTGCTGGGGATTGATGATTCAAAAAAACTTTCCGAAAAGAAAAGAACAGAGCTTGATGCAATCATTAAAGAAAAAGCACTGGCCTATGGTATAGGGATTATAGATAATGATATAATCGATGAAATTAATATCTTAAATGCCACAAAATTGGCTATGATGCACGCAATAGAAGATGCAAATGATGACTTAAGGGAAAAAACAGGCAAAGGTATTGAACATATACTGATAGATGCATTAATACTAGAAGATGTAAATATAAAGCAGACAGGTATCATTAAAGGTGATTCAAAATCTGTGTCCATCGCAGCGGCTTCAATAGTTGCAAAAGTAGCAAGGGATGGCTATATGCTGGAGCAGAGTAGAATATATCCGTATTATGCCTTTGAATCAAACAAAGGTTACGGTACGAAAAAGCATTACGAGGGGATAGATGAACACGGACTTACACCAATTCATCGAAAAACGTTTTTAAGGAAGTATTTAAAGGAGAACGGACATGGAATTTAAAACAGATATTCAAATTGCACAAGAAAACATAATGGACAATATAATAGATATTGCCCAAAAGGCAGGAATTGATGAAAAATACCTGGAGCAATACGGTAAGTACAAAGCCAAGGTAGACTATCGAATGCTAAATGAACTAAAAGAAAAAGAGAATGGTAAAGTTGTATTGGTAACTGCCATATCTCCAACACCGGCAGGAGAAGGAAAGACCACCACTACTGTTGGGCTTACCGATGCCTTAAGCAGACTTGGAATAAAGGTAATGGCAGCATTAAGGGAGCCTTCTTTAGGACCTGTGTTTGGTATCAAAGGGGGAGCAGCCGGAGGCGGCTATGCTCAGGTTGTGCCTATGGAGGATATAAACCTTCATTTTACCGGAGATATGCATGCTATAGGGGTTGCAAATAATCTGATAGCTGCGATTTTAGATAACCATATACAGCAAGGTAATGCCTTGAACATAGACCCAAGAAATATTACATGGACCAGAGTTGTTGATATGAATGACAGACAGCTTAGATTTATAAATGACGGACTGGGGGGAAAACCAAACGGAACTCCAAGAGAAGATGGCTTTGAGATAACGGTTGCCAGTGAGATAATGGCTATTTTATGCTTGGCTAATGATATAAGTGATTTAAAGAGAAGAATAGGGAATATTATTATTGGTTATACATATGATGATGAACCTGTTACCGTGGGAGATTTAAAGGTACAAGGAGCTGTAACCGCACTACTAAAGGATGCATTAAAGCCTAATCTTGTTCAAACTTTGGAAAAAACTCCGGTACTTATACATGGAGGACCATTTGCTAATATTGCCCATGGATGTAATTCTGTTATGGCAACAAACTGTGCAAGAAAGCTTGCGGATGTTGTTGTTACGGAAGCCGGCTTCGCAGCTGATCTGGGGGCAGAAAAGTTTGTTGATATTAAATGCAGAAAATCAGGCATTAGACCATCTGCCGTTGTAGTAGTTGCAACAGTAAGAGCATTAAAATATCACGGTGGAGTTGATAAACACAACTTAGGAGAAGAAAATCTAAATGCACTAAAGGCCGGTATGCCTAATTTACTTCAGCATGTGGAAAATGTAACTGAAAATTTTGGAATACCTGCAGTGGTTTCAATAAACAGGTTCCCTACAGATACCGAGGCAGAGCTTAAATTAGTAGAGGATGAATGCAACAAGCTTGGTGTTAATGTTGTGCTTAGTGAAGTTTGGGCAAAGGGAGGCGAAGGCGGAGAAGCCTTGGCTAAGGAAGTGCTTAAGTTAATCGAAATGAAGAACAACTTTAAATTCATATATGATGATGATGATTCTATTAAAGACAAAATAGAAAAAATTGCCAAAACAATATATAGAGCCGATCATGTTGATTATGACTTCAAAGCAAAAAAAGAAATTAAAAAAATCGAGGAAATGGGATTTTCCGGTTTACCTATATGCATGGCTAAAACTCAATTCAGCTTTTCTGATGATAAGAACAAGCTTGGCGCTCCAAGGGGTTTCTTTATAACCATAAGGGAAGTAAAGGTGGATGCCGGTGCAGGATTCATTGTGGCCAAAACCGGTAATATAATGACTATGCCGGGGTTACCTAAGGTTCCGGCAGCAGAAAAAATTGATGTAAATGATGATGGTGTAATAACGGGATTGTTCTAAAAGACTATAAACGGCTTTCACTGAGAGCCGTTTTTTTATTGACTGTAAAAATAAGGTCGTGTATATTTAAATTGGAGGTGGATATGGCTAAGAAATATTATTGTGTAAAAAAAGGAAGAAAACCAGGGATATATTATACTTGGGATGAATGTAAAAAAGAGGTGGAAGGATTTAACGGAGCCTTATACAAAGGCTTTAATGATTTGAATGAAGCAAATTCATATATGGGCATCGAAGAGTTTGATGGCAATAACATTAAAGCTGTTATGAATAAATATGATGTGGAAGCTGTAGCATATGTGGATGGTAGTTATGACAATTTAAGTAAAAGATATTCTTATGGCTCGGTTATTTTTATTGGGGATGAAGAATATGAGATATCAGGCTACGGGGATGACGAAGGAATGGCAAGTATGAGAAATGTTGCAGGTGAAATAGAAAGTGCCATGAGGACGGTGGAATATTGCACAAAAAAAGGTATTAAAAGCATTTTGATTTACCATGACTATGAGGGAATCGGTAAATGGGCTGATAATAAATGGAAGACCAATTTAAAAGAGACAAAGGCTTACAAAGAATATATTGAAAAGGCCAGGGAAATGAATAACATAAGAATAATTTTTAAACATATTAAAGGTCATTCGGGGAATAAATATAACGATATGGCAGATTGTCTTGCAAGGAGCGCTTTATCCAAATAAAGTTTTTTGTGAAAATAGTGTAGAATTATTGAAGGTTTCCAACAAATATGGTATACTAATAAAATCAATATGATTATTTATGGCTGAATATATTGATGAATCAAACAAATTCTTGTTTGAAAACTAGCAGGAGGAAAATATTTTATGGCTAAATATATTGTAAAAAGATTTGCCCAAGCATTGTTACTTGTTGTTGTTGTGGCATGTCTTACTTTTTTGCTTATGAATCTTGTCCCCGGGGGGCCTTTTTTAAGTGAAAAATCTCCATCTCCGGAAGTTTTAGCTGCTATGGAAGCTAAGTACGGATTAGATCAACCGTTGCCGGTACAACTAAAGAATTATATAGTGCACATGTTCCAGGGCGATTTTGGAGTTTCCTTAAAAATGCAGAAGAATAGGCCGGTGATATTAATAATTGAAGAAATGTTTCCCGTTTCGGCAAAAATAGGCCTTATAGCCTTGGCTATAGCGATAGCGGTGGGGATTCCGATAGGCTGTCTATCGGCATACTATAGGGGAACGAAGATAGATAGTGGGCTAAGGGTCTTTATGACTCTGGGTATTTCTGTTCCCAGCTTTGTTATAGCAACACTACTATTACTCATATTTTGTGTAAAATTTCAATGGTTACCATCCATAGGACTTGATAGTTGGAAAAATTATATATTGCCGTGTTTGGCCCTGTCCTTTTATCCGATGTGTTATACCGGCAGACTGGCAAGATCCAGTATGCTGGATGCAATAAACCAAGACTATATAAGAACAGCTAGGGCTAAAGGTGTTTCTACTAAAACAATAATATTCAAACATGCCCTTAGAAATGCTCTGATTCCCGTATTAACATACTTGGGACCTTTGACAGCATTTATTCTTACCGGCGGGTTCGTCGTGGAAACGGTATTTTCAATACCCGGATTGGGTAGATACTTTATTCAAAGTATCTTAGGCAGAGATTACCCAATAATTATGGCAACCACCATATTCTTGGCCGCTTTGGTAATATTTATGAATTTAGTTGTGGATATACTTTATAGAGTTGTTGACCCACGAATTGACATTACTAAGGGAGGAAACTAAGTATGGTAAAGAATGGCAATAAGATATTTACTTTGCATCCTGATTACAGCAAACTCCCTGAAGGAATAACCTTTAATGAAGATGATTTTGTAAAGGCATCAGATGCAGATAAAGAAAACTATATAGAAAAAGCACCATCCATATCATATTGGAAAGATGCATGGAGAAGATTAAAGCAAAATCGTGTTGCGATGATAGCGCTTTGGATACTGATAGCAATAGTACTCTTTGCATTTATAGGTCCTCTTTTCTTTGAAAACGATTTTTCAACTCAAGTAAGGGGTTCGGAAAATCTTGATCCCAGTTTACAGCACCCCTTCGGAACGGATAAGTTTGGTAGGGATTTGATGCTAAGGACCATGTATGGTTCAAGAGTATCCTTAATAGTTGGAGTTTGTGCTTCATTTATAGTACTGGTAATAGGTACTATATACGGCTCTGTTTCAGGTTACTTGGGGGGGAGAGTAGATAGCATTTTAATGAGAATACTGGACTTAATTTACTCAATTCCTGATATTCTTGTTGTATTATTAATATCTACTGTTATTAAGGTCCCTTTAACGGATTGGGTAAATAACAGTGGTACTAAATTTGCCATCAGTATGTCAACCATAGGCCCAGGATTAATATCCATATTCATAGCATTTGGTCTGCTATATTGGGTTTCCATGGCGCGTATAATAAGAGGACAGGTTTTAATGCTCAAGCAAATGGAATATGTTACGGCGGCAAGAGCTTTAGGCGCTAGCAAGTCAAGGGTAATAAAAAGACATTTGTGGCCGAATTGTATTGGCCAAATAATTGTTACTACTTGTTTACAAATACCATCAGCTATATTTTTAGAATCCTTCTTATCTTTCTTAGCTATCGGTGTAAGTGCGCCTATGACAAGTTTGGGTGCTATGGCATCGGATGCTTTAAGCGGAATTTATTCATATCCTTACAGACTTATTATTCCTTCAATAATATTAAGTTTGATGATATTAAGCTTAAATCTTTTTGGCGATGGACTGCGAGATGCTTTGGATCCGCGCTTAAAGAAATAGGAGGAGTGGTTGATTATGGATAAAGATAATAAAAAATTATTAGAAGTTAAAAACTTAAAGGTATCTTTTTTCACTCCTGCAGGTGAAGTAAAGGCCGTAAATGATATATCGTATGAACTTGAACCCGGTGAAGTTATGGGAATTGTAGGCGAATCCGGTTCGGGTAAAAGTGTAGAAGCATATACTATAATCGGATTATTGGCCAGCCCCGGAAAAGTAATGGGCGGTGAAATAATATTTGACGGAGAAAACCTTTTGGAATACTCCGAAGAGGATTTAAGGAAGCTGCGTGGCGATAAAATTAGCATGATATTCCAAAATCCCATGACTTGCTTAAACCCTGTGTATACCATAGGAAATCAGTTGGTAGAGACCTTTGCGGTGCATACTGAAATCCCAAAGGATGAAGCATGGCAAAAGGCGACGGATATGCTTAGCTTTGTAGGAATTAATAATCCTGATAAAAGAATGAATCAATATCCCCATGAGCTTTCAGGCGGTATGAGACAAAGAGTCATGATAGCAATGGCACTTTTATGTAATCCTAAGCTGCTGATTGCTGATGAGCCCACCACAGCTTTGGATGTTACAATCCAGGCACAAATATTAGATTTAATGAAAGATATAATTAGAAAGACGGAAATGAGTACTATTTTCATCACACATAATTTGGCAGTGGTAGCCGAAATTTGTGACAAGGTATCTGTTATGTATGCGGGTAAGCTGGTAGAAACCGGTAATGTGGATGAAATATTCTATAATCCTTCACATCCTTACACTTTGGGATTATTAAAATCAATGCCTAGAGTTGATGAAACGGAGCATGAGAGATTGGTTCCAATCGAAGGGTCTCCTGTTGATATGCTTAATCCGCCGGAAGGCTGTGGTTTTGGAGCAAGATGCGAGCATTGTATGAATATTTGCTTAAGGAAGGATCCACCTTTGATAGATCTTGGCAATGGACATAAAGCTAAATGCTGGTTATTGGCGATGAAGGAATACGAAGGGGAGGATAAATGATATGATGAATTCTGTTGATGAGAAAATCCTTCTGGAACTAAAAAATGTTAAGAAATATTTTGATATAAAATTAAGTTTCGGCAAGAAAAGTTATGTTAAAGCTGTTGAGGATATTACTTTTAATATACATAAGGGCGAAACCTTTGGATTGGTAGGAGAATCCGGTTGTGGAAAAACAACTTTGGGAAGAACGGTACTTAGGCTTATAGAACCCACTGCCGGCGTTATAAAATATGACGGAAATGTAATATATGACGAAAATTTAAAGAAAAATGTTAATATGAATCCCTATAGAAGGAAAATGCAAATAATTTTCCAAGATCCTTCTGCTTCATTGGATCCTAGAATGACGGTGGGAGAGATTATAGGTGAAGCCTTGGATATACATGGTCTATACCAAGAAAAAACCGAAAGAAAAAAGAGAATAGAAGAGCTTTTGGCAAGGGTTGGATTAAATACTGAGCATTCAAACAGATACCCCCACGAATTTTCCGGGGGTCAACAGCAGCGTATCGGTATAGCAAGAGCTCTTGCTGTGGAACCTGAGTTTATTGTTTGTGATGAACCCATATCCGCATTGGATGTTTCAATTCAATCACAAATTGTAAATATGCTTGAGGATATGCAAGAGGAACTTGGATTGACATATCTTTTTATAGCCCATGATTTATCGGTTGTAAGACATATATCTGACAGAATCGGGGTTATGTATTTGGGTAATATGGTTGAGCTTGGTAACAGCAACGAAATCTATCATAAACCGTTGCATCCTTACACTAAGACGCTTTTATCAGCGGTTCCCGTGCCCGATCCTGAAGTAAATAGAAACAAACATAGAATTATTTTGGAAGGGGATGTACCAAGCCCTATTAATCCACCTTCCGGCTGCAGATTTCATACAAGATGTCCTTATGCAAAGGATATATGCAAAGAAAAAACTCCTGAATGGAGAGAAATCGAACCTAATCACTTTGCAGCTTGTCACATACTTTAGTTGAACATACCTATTAGGTGTTCATATATGACTTTAAGTCGACAATTTATTGCGAAGCAATTCGTAAAAAAATTAAGGAGGAGAATTATGAAAAAGTTATTGGTATTATTCTTATCACTATGCATGATGCTTACATTAGCAGCTTGTGGTGGTGGTGAAGAAGAGGCTACTGGCGATGGAGTTATGGATGTATGTATAGCTTCTGAACCGGCAACAATTGACCCGGCATTAAATTCGGCAGTAGATGGTGCTACTATGATTCAGCACACTTTCGAAGGCTTGATTAAATGGGTGGATGATGGAACAGGTAATGCAGTTCATGCACCTGGTATGGCCGAATCATGGGATGTTTCTGAAGATGGTACAGTTTGGACTTTCCATCTAAGAGAAGCAACTTGGTCTGATGGAGAGCCTGTAACAGCTCAGGATTTCGTATATTCTTGGAAAAGATTAAATGATCCTGCAACTGCTGCTGACTATTCATACATGATTACACCGGTAAAAGGTTTTGGTACAGATGATTTAGCAGTTACAGCTGTGGATGATATGACTTTTGAAGTTGAATTAAATAATCCTTGCTTATATTTTGCTGACATATGTGCTTTCCCTGCATGCTATCCTGTAAGAGAAGATATAGTTGAAGCAAATCCTGACCAGTGGACAACTGATCCTGCAACTTACATCGGTAACGGACCTTATGTTATTACTGAGTGGGTTCACAACAGTTATATCTTAATGGAAAAGAATGCTGCATATTGGGACGCAGAGAACATTAAATGCGAAACTATTAAATTCCATTTGATGGATGATCAAAATGCTATGTATGCCGGATTCCAAAATGGAGACCTTGATTATATCGAAGATCTTCCACAGGATGAAGTACCTGCTTTAATGGCAGACGGATCATTACAGTTCTTCCCAACATTGGGAACTTATTATGTAATATTTAATGTGGATGAAGAACCATTTACAGATCCTATGGTAAGAGAAGCTTTCTCATTAGTAATCGACAGAAACTTTATAGTTGAAAACATTACTGCTTCCGGAGAAGCTCCACTTGATGGATTCGTACCTGCAGGTATACCTGATGCTGATATTGACGGTGATGACTTTAGAACAGTTCAAGGTCCTTACTATAGCATAGATCCTGCTGATTATGAAGCAAACTGCGAACAAGCCAGAGAACTTCTTGCAGAAGCAGGATTCGAAGGCGGAGAAGGTTTCCCTGTAGTTGAATATTTATACAACACAAGTGATAGCCATAAAGCTATCGGTGAAGCTCTTCAAAATATGTGGCAGGAAGAATTGGGCGTAACTGTTACTTTAGCTAATCAGGATTGGGCTATCTTCTTAGAAGAAAGAAAAGCAGGTAACTTCTCCATAGCTAGAGGCGGATGGATAGGTGACTATTCTGACCCAATGACATTCTTAGATATGTTTATCACAGGTAGTGGTAACAATGATGCACAATATGCTAATGAAGATTATGATGCATTAATAGCCGATGCTAATGCTGAACTGGATCCTGTAGCTAGAATGGAATTATTACATGATGCAGAAGAGTTATTAGTAGGTGAAGATGTAGTAGTAGCTCCAATTTATGCTTATACTCATAAATATCTGGTAGATGATTCGATTTCCGGTATTTACGCTAATGTTTTTGAAAGTGTATTCTTCAATCAATGTGAAGGTATGTAATACCTAATAGGTAATAATTAATCGGCAGCTTAGCTGCCGATTTTTTATGTAAAATGAAAAAAATATGGTATAATGAATTGATAATTTCAAGGAGGGTATTAGATGATTGAATTATTGTTGGGAAAACCTGTAAGCGATTACATAGATAAAAAAAGCATAGAGGATATTAGTTTTTTAAAGGGAAATGGTATTTCGCCTGCAATTGCAATACTTAGGGTGGGAAATAATCCCGGAGATATATTCTACGAAAAAGCAGCAATAAAGAAGGCAGAACATTTAGGAATTGATTATAAAAATGTGGTGCTACCAGAATATATAGAGGAAAACGAGCTAATTGATAACATTGAGCTGTTAAATATGGATGATACTATTCATGGAGTTCTTTTATTAAGACCGTTTCCAAAGAAATTTAACGATGAATTGATTAGAAACACATTAAAACCCGAGAAAGATATTGATGGCATAACCGATGGTTCTTTAAATGGTATACTTACGGTGGTTAATAGAGGGTTTTCTCCATGTACTCCCAGGGCATGTATGGAAATCATGAAATACTATGGCTATGAATTAAAAGGTAAAAATGTAACTATAATAGGCAGAAGCCTTGTAATAGGTAAGCCTTTAGCGCTAATGATGATAAACGCCGATGCAAATGTAACCGTTTGTCATAGCAAAACAAAGCAGGAGGATTTGATTAAGTATTGCAAGAATTCTGACATAGTAGTTTTAGCCACCGGTAAAACAGAAAGCTTTACTTCAAAATATATAAATGCCGGCACAGTGATTATAGATGTGGGGACAGGTGTAGGTAAGAGTGGTAATATGGCAGGAGATCTTGACTTTGAAGAATTAGAAGTCTCGGGAATAGAAAATATTAGTGTCACTCCGGTGCCAAGGGGTGTTGGCAGCGTTACCACATCCGTTCTTATGAAAAATCTATTGGAAGCAGCAAAAAACCCTGAATAATCAGGGTTTTATATTATCGGCAATCATACTGCCCATTTCTTTGGTTCCGGTAATAATCTCGTTTGCCTTTGCAATGTCCATAGTTCGATAACCATCATTTAGGGTTTTGCTTATGGCAGCTTCTATGGCATTTGCTTCGGCTTTCAAATCAAATGTTGTTCTAAGCATCATCGCACAGGATAGAATTGTAGCCATGGGATTGGCTATATTTTTACCTGCAATATCAGGAGCGGAGCCATGAATGGGTTCATACATACCGAAATTACCATCACTTAAACTGCTGGAAGGTAACATTCCTATGGAACCGGTTACTTGGCTTGCTTCATCAGAAAGTATGTCTCCGAATATATTCGAGGTAAGGATAACATCAAATTGCTTAGGATTTCTAACTATTTGCATTGCAGCATTATCAACATATTGATGATTTAATTTAACCTCAGGATAATCTTTTCCGATTCTGTTTACCGTACTTCTCCATAGTCTTGAGCTTTCGAGTACATTTGCTTTATCTACACTGGTTAATATTTTATTTCTTTTCATTGCTAAATCAAAGCCTACTCGGGCAATTCTTTCAATTTCATAATCCCAGTATTCCTCTATATCATATGCGCCTTCTTTGCCGTTTTGCTCTTTTCTTCCTTTTTCACCGAAATAAATGCCTCCGGTCAATTCCCTTACTACTACTAAATCGAGCCCTCCCATCACAAGTTCTTCTTTTAACGGGCATGCATCCGATAAAGCTTCAAACATTATAGCCGGTCGTATATTTGCATATAGATTTAGAGCTTTTCTAAGACCTAAGAGAGCCATTTCAGGTCTTTTGTTGCCCGGCAAATCATCCCACTTGGGTCCTCCCACTGCACCCAATAAAACAGAATCACTGGATTTGCATATTTCCACGGTTTTATCAGGCAGACAGCTGCCGGTTTCATCTATGGCTATGCCCCCCGCCAACACGTGATTATATTCAAAATGATGGTGATAGAGCTCTCCGATTCTATCCAGAACTTTAATTGCCTCTTCGGTTACTTCAGGGCCTATGCCGTCACCTTTAATAACTGCTAAGTTTATATTCATTTTTTATCCTCCGTAATGCTGTTTAATAGGCCGCCCTTATCTATGATATCCTTAATAAATTCAGGAAAAGGTATAGCCTTATACTCCTCGTTTTTAGTGATATTTCTGATTATACCTGTATCAAAATCGATGGAGACTTCGTCTCCGTCGGAAATGGATTTACCGGCTTCGGGACATTCTAGTATTGGCAAGCCGATGTTTATGGCATTCCTATAAAATATCCTGGCAAAGGTATTAGCAATAACACAGCTTATGCCGGAAGCTTTGATGGCTATCGGGGCATGCTCCCTGGAAGAGCCGCAACCAAAATTATCCAAGGCTACTATGATGTCTCCTTCTTTAACTTTATTAACAAAATTTTTATCGATATCTTCCATACAATGTGCTGCAAGTTCTTTGTGACTTTGTGTGTTTAGATATCTTGCGGGGATTATAACGTCCGTATCGACATTGTTACCGTATTTATGTGATTTACCTTTAGCAATCATTATGTACCTCCTATAGTGGGGAACTTATTGTTCCGGTTATTGCTGATGCGGCAGCAACAGCAGGGCTGGCTAAGTATACTTTTGAATCCACATGACCCATTCTGCCTACGAAGTTTCTGTTTGTTGTGGCAACACAGCTTTCCCCCGATGCCAATATTCCCATATGACCACCTAAGCATGGGCCGCAAGTAGGAGTAGAAACAACGCAACCTGCATCTATGAATATATCCATATAGCCTAGGTTGATGCATTCTTTAAATATCTTTTGAGTTGCGGGGATAATGATTCCCCGAACATCTTTATGTAATTTTTTACCCTTTAAGATTTCGGCGGCTTCCTTCATGTCGGATAATCTTCCGTTGGTACATGAACCTATTACCACTTGGTCAATCTTAATCGGAGCCATGCCGTTTATCTCGTCAATATCATGGGTATTTTCCGGAAGATGGGGGAAGGCTACCGTTGGCTTTATTTGTGATAAATCAATGTTATAGGTTTGATCGTATTCAGCGTCATCATCAGGGTAGAAAGTATTGGTTTTTCTACAAACTTTATCCTTTGTATATTCCAGCGTGACAGCATCCACAGGAAATATTCCGTTTTTTGCCCCGGCTTCTATAGCCATATTCGATATACATAGTCTGTCATCCATGGATAAATTTTTAATACCGTCACCCATAAATTCCATGGATTTATACAAAGCACCATCCACACCTATCATTCCTATTATATGCAATATTACATCTTTTCCCGAAACATACTTGTTTAATTCTCCGGTTAAATTAAATCTAATGGCCCTAGGGACTTTAAACCAAGCTTTGCCCGTTGCCATACCGGCAGCCACATCGGTACTGCCGACACCGGTGGAAAAGGCACCTAAAGCACCGTAGGTACATGTATGGGAATCTGCACCTATAACAAGTTCCCCCGGGGCAACCAAGCCCTTCTCCGGCAGGAGTGCATGCTCTATACCCATATTACCCACATCATAAAAATTTGTAATATTAAAGCTTCTTGCAAATGTTCTGCATTGCTTGCATTGCTCCGCTGATTTTATATCCTTGTTTGGAGTGAAGTGATCCATAACCAAGGATATCTTATCCTTATTAAATACTTTTTTAAATCCGTAATTTTCGAACTCATTAATTGAAACGGGTCCCGTTATATCATTTGCCAAAACCATATCCAAATTTGCATTAATAAGCTGTCCTGCTTCCACCTTTTCCAAACCCGCATGTGCGGCAAGGATTTTTTGCGACATTGTCATTCCCATGTTTTTACTCCTATTTTACAAAATTTTTAACTTTATTAGCTCTGTTTAAAGCACTGACCAAAGCGTTAACTGAAGCTAGGATAATATCCGAGTGGGTTCCTACACCCCAAAATCTTTTTCCTTCACCATCTTCAATTAATATATATGCGGCCGCCTTTGATGTAGATTGGCTTTCCAATGCATGCTCCGAATAGGTAACAAACTTATATTTGTATTCGAAGGGTGCTTTTAAAAGGGCATTTGCCACGGCGTCTAAACGCCCGTTGCCTTCGCTGGTAAAAGTGAACTCATTACCGTTAATTACTACCTTCATATCAACTGCAAAGATTTCTTCATTACGTATTTTAGATACTCTTTTGAATGTTGCATCTGTTATGTCTATTTTACTGAAATCATTAATATACTCTTTTTTGAAAGCTTCAAAAACCTTACTTGCCGATAGTTCCTTGTGTTTTCTATCGGATATATCCTTAATCAGGTAACCGACCTCTTCCTTCATCTCCTTAGGCAGTACATAACCGAAGTTTTGTTCTATTATATATGCCACGCCGCCTTTTCCTGATTGACTGTTGATTCTGATGACATCGGCTTCGTATTCTTTTCCGATATCTTTTGGATCAATGGGAAGATATGGAACCGTCCAAGTGGAGCATTCGTTATCCTGATGATACTTCATTCCCTTGGCTATGGCATCTTGATGAGAACCTGAAAAAGCTGCGAAGACAAGCTTGCCACCGTAAGGTTGTCTCGGGTTAACTTTCATGTCCGTAAATTCTTCGTATTTATTAACTACCATAGGCATGTCGCTGAAGTTTAGGTTTGGATTTACGCCGTGGGAGTATAGGTTCATAGCCAAATTTACTATATCAACATTACCGGTTCTTTCTCCGTTGCCAAACAGTGTTCCTTCTACTCTGTCTCCTCCGGCCAAAATTCCCAATTCTGCTTCGGCAACCGCAGTCCCCCTGTCATTATGAGGATGAAGGGATATGATTAGGTTTTCCCTCAAGTGAAGGTTATTGCACATATATTCTATTTGGTTGGCATATACATGGGGCATTGACATGGAAACGGTCGAAGGAAGATTTATTATTACCTTTTTTTCCTTTGTTGGTTTCCAAACATCAATAACCGCGTTGCATATCCTTAGGGCGAATTCCATTTCTGTTCCTGTAAAGCTTTCTGGGGAATATTGAAAAGTCAAATCACCTTCAAAGCATAGACTTCTTTCCAAAAGTAATTTTGCACCGTCCTCGGCTATCTTTATTATTTTTTTCTCATCTGCCTTAAATACCTGCTCTCTTTGGGCCTTTGAAGTTGAATTATATAAATGAACTATAGCCCTTTTTACTCCCTTTAATGAATCAAAGGTTTTGTCTATTATATGCTTCCTCGCTTGAGTAAGCACCTGTATAGTTACATCATCCGGTATTAAATTGTTATCTATGAGAGTTCTGACAAATTCATATTCGGTGTTTGAAGCTGCCGGAAAGCCCACTTCGATTTCTTTAAAGCCTAAAGATACCAAATATTTAAAAAAATCAACCTTTTGTTGTAAGCTCATAGGTACTATGAGGGCTTGGTTCCCGTCTCTTAAATCGACACTGCACCATAGGGGTGCTTTATCTATGTGATCCTTTTTAATCCAATCTCCATGGGAGACCGGTGGGGGGAAATAACCGACTTTGTACTTCTTGCAATTTTCCATAATTTAATCCCTACCTTTTCTAGATATATAAAAAGCCCCTTGAATAATCAAGAGGCGAAAAAACTCCGCGGTACCACTCTTATTGGTATAAATACCCACTCATTAATTTAGCTCCGGGGTGAGACACATATCTTAGCCTGTAGTTTCGCACCAAACAACTACTCTCTGTAAGGCTAAATGACATATTTATTCCCTTCAACGCTCATATTTAATTACTAATGTTAATATAACTTATATGGGAAGGCATGTCAATATATTTAATGTAAAAAAATAAAAAAATAGAAATAAATTTGTATAAAATCACAAAATAACTTGACTTTGGTGCTCAATAAGTTATAATTATTTCAAAGATTAAAGTGAGGTAAGTATTATGAGATTAACTGGAGCCCAAATAATTGCTGAAGTATTGCTTGATCATAGCGTAGATACCGTTTTTGGTTATCCCGGTGGAGCAGCCTTAAATGTTTACGATCAATTATATAAGTATAGTGATAAAATTAAACATGTGATGACTGCCCATGAGCAGGGAGCTTCTCATGCCGCAGACGGATATTATAGAGCAACCGGTAAGACGGGAGTTGTATTTGCTACCAGCGGACCGGGAGCAACAAATCTGGTAACGGGACTGGCAACTGCTAACATGGATAGTATTCCTATGATAGCAATTACTTCGAATGTACCGGATGCGTTTATAGGTAGGGATGCTTTTCAGGAGATATGTATTACAGGGATTACCATGCCTGTTACAAAACATAATTTCTTTGTTAATAATATTATGGAATTGGAAGATACCTTAAGATTGGCTTTTAAAATTGCCAATAGCGGAAGGAAAGGTCCTGTTTTAATTGACATTACCAAGGATGTAACTGCAGATTCTTGTGACTTTGAGAATAAAAAACCCATGGAGCTGAAAGAACATCCCGTTGCAGAGGATGGGGTGATAAGTGATATAGCTCATATGATTAATGAATCAAAAAGACCTGTCATATACTTCGGAGGTGGGGTTACGGCATCGGATGCTTGCGATGAAATGGCGGAATTAATAGAAAAAGCTGATATACCTGCAACCTATACCCTTATGGCGGCCGGCGTAATAGGATATGACAATCCTAAAAACCTGGGACTGATAGGTATGCATGGAACAATATCTTCAAATCATGCCATAGATAAGGCGGATTTGATAATAGCCATGGGGACAAGATTTAGTGATAGGGTAGCCCTTAATCCAAAGAAGTTCGGAAAAAAGGCCACTATAATTCAAATCGATATTGATAGGAGTGAAATCGATAAAAATGTTTTGGTGGATAAAAGCTGTATATGTGATATAAAGGACTTTTTAATTAAACTCTTACCTATGATAAAAAGAACCGAGCATAAAAGCTGGATGCATCAGATCGGTGAATGGAAGGAAAGAGAAAAAGTTAATGAACCGAATGATGGAAAACTTCATCCTAAGATGATTATGGAGTCCATATGTGATCTTACCGATAAAGATACTATTTATGTAACGGATGTGGGACAGCATCAAATGTGGGCAGCCCAATATATAAAACATAAAAACACTAAAAGATTTTTAACCAGCGGAGGCCTAGGTACCATGGGATATGGTTACGGAGCGGCAATAGGAGCGCAAATTGGTAAAAAAGATGCCAGAGTAATTCATATAACCGGGGATGGTTCTTTTCATATGAACCTAAATGAAGCGGCTACAGCTGTTAGTGAAAGCTTACCTATTATTACTGTAATATTAAATAATTCCGTTTTGGGTATGGTATACCAATGGCAAACCTTATTCTATGAAGGAAGATATTCTTCCACAGTGCCCGAAAGAAAAACGGACTATGTGAAATTGGCGGAGGGCTTTGGACTTAAGGGATACAGAGCGGAAAATAAGGAAGAGCTTCATGATGCGTTTAAAAAAGCATTATCGGAAAAAGGTCCTGTTTGGATAGAATGCGTTATATCAAAGGAAGAAAGAGTATTGCCTATGATCCCGGGTGGTGGGAATGTGGAAGATATGATAGTAGGGTAAAAGATATGAGAGATATGCAGATAAAGAAAGAAGTTGTTAGTGTTTTTGTACAAAATCAAGCCAATGTACTTACCAGAGTTGTAAGTTTATTTGGTAGGAGGGGTTATAATATTGACTCCTTAACTGTTTCGGCTACTAATAATCCTGAGATTTCCAGAATAACTATTGTTTTTAATGTAACAGATGCTTCATTAAAGCAGATACTGACGCAAACCGAAAAACTGGAGGTTGTGGAAAATACTTTTGTTTTAGAATCGGAAAACAGCGTTTATAGGGAGCTGCTATTGGTAAAAGTTAAAGCGGATGATGATAACAGAAGTAAGCTTAAAGAAATAGTGGATATATACAGGGGTAAAATTATAGATTTATCTAAGGAAAGTATGATAATTGAATTAACGGGTGTAACTGAAAAAATAGATGGCTTACTAAAATTGTTAAACGATTATGAAATATTAGATGTGTGCAGAACCGGAGTAACCGGAATGTCAAGAGGAAACTAAGTATAAAGGAGCAAAGAAAATGATTAAAAAGTATTATGACCAGGATTGTAATTTAGGACTGTTGGACAATAAAACAGTGGCTGTTATCGGGTTTGGAAGTCAAGGCCATGCCCATGCAATGAACCTAAACGAAAGTGGAGTTGATGTTTTGGTAGGCCTTAGGGAAGGGTCTTCCCATAGGGCAAAGGCGGAAGCTGCAGGGCTTAAGGTTGTAGATGTTGAAACAGCGGCGGAAAAGGGTGATCTAATAATGATGCTAGTTCCCGATGAAAAGGCAGCATCAATTTATGCATCGCAAGTAGCCAAACATATGAAAGAAGGAAATGTTTTGATGTTTGCCCATGGTTTTAATATTCACTTCAACCAAATTAATCCGGCCAAGGAAATAGATGTTATTATGGTGGCGCCAAAGGGACCGGGACATACCGTAAGAAGTCAGTATGTTGAAGGTAAAGGCGTACCAAGTTTAATTGCCATTGAACAAGATGCATCCGGTATGGCAAAGGAATATGCACTGGCTTATGCATCCGGAATCGGAGCAGGTAGAGCGGGAATATTGGAAACGACTTTCAAAGAAGAAACAGAAACTGATTTATTTGGTGAACAAGCAGTACTGTGCGGCGGAGTTACTGAGCTAATGAAGGCTGGTTTTGATACTTTGGTAGAAGCTGGATATGAACCTGAAATGGCATATTTTGAATGTATCCATGAAATGAAACTTATTGTGGATTTAATCAATTCCGGAGGATTTGACAAGATGAGATATTCAATATCAAATACTGCAGAATATGGTGACTACAGAACGGGTACTAGAATAATAACTGAAGATACACGTAAGGAAATGAAAAAAGTATTATCTGAAATTCAAGATGGTACATTTGCCAGTGAATTTATTCAAGAGTTCAATGCCGGCGGTCAAGCAAGGTTCTTGGCAACCAGAAGAAAAGAAGCTAGTCATTTACTATGTAAAGTAGGTCAAGAGCTTAGGGATATGATGAGCTGGTTAAAGAAATAGTCATGGGAGGAAATGATGTCAAGAACTAGTTATAACGTAACTAAGGGTATAGAAAGGGCACCGGCTAGGAGCCTTTTCTATGCCATGGGATATACAAAAGAAGAGCTGGAAAGACCACTAATTGCGGTTATTTCAGCCCATAGCGAAATAGTGCCGGGTCATGTAAACTTGGATAAAATAACGGAAGCTGTAAAGGCGGGGGTTAGAATGGCAGGAGGTACTCCTATTGTTATGCCTGCAATTGGTATATGTGATGGTATTGCCATGGGACATATAGGTATGAAATATTCCTTGCCTTCAAGGGAGCTAATAGCAGATAGCTGTGAGTCGTTAATTATGGCTCATGCTTTTGATGCGGTTGTTATGGTGCCTAACTGTGATAAAATAGTTCCCGGCATGGTAATGGCGGCTGTTAGACTAAATATTCCTACAGTTGTTGTTTCCGGTGGTCCTATGATGGCGGGGCTCGTTAATGGTGAAGAGACAAGTTTGTCTAAAATGTTTGAGGCCGTTGGAGCCAGAAAAGCTAATATGATCACAGATGAAGAACTGTATGAATATGAGCAAAATGTATGTCCCGGTTGTGGCTCTTGCTCGGGAATGTATACGGCAAACAGCATGAATTGCCTATGTGAAGCTATAGGTATAGCCCTTCCCGGGAATGGTACCATTCCCGCAGTTGAAAGTGGTAGAATTCAGCTTGCAAAAAAAGCCGGTATGAAAATAATGGAACTTTATGAAAGGGACATAAAGGCCAGGGATATAATTAATGAAAAATCCGTGGCCAATGCCATAGCCTGTGACATGGCCCTGGGATGCTCCACAAACAGTGTGTTGCATCTGCTGGGGATAGCGTATGAGGCCGGGGTTGAGGTTGATTTGAATCAGTTCAATGAAATCAGCGCCAAAACCCCAAATCTTTGCCATCTGGCGCCTGCAGGCAATACCCACATGCATGATTTAAATAATGCAGGTGGCGTAGGAGCGGTTATGAAAGAGCTTTCAAAGAAGAATCTTATAGATACAAGCTTAATAACTGCAACGGGTAAGTCTGTAGGCGAAAATATAAAAGACAAACGAATCAAGGATGAAAATTCGATTAGGCCTATAGATAATCCTTTCAGTGAAACCGGTGGTTTACAGATTCTATGGGGTAACATAGCCAAGGAAGGCTCGGTGGTTAAAAGAAGTGCAGTGGCACCTGAAATGATGCATTCTGTTTGCAAAGCCAGAGTATTTGACAGTGAAGAGGCAGCTATAGAAGAAATCTACAGAGGTGGTATTAAAGCCGGAGATATTGTGGTAATCAGATATGAAGGACCTAAGGGTGGACCCGGAATGAGGGAAATGCTTAATCCTACCAGTGCATTGGCGGGAATGAAGCTGGATAAATCCGTGGCACTGATAACCGATGGCAGATTTAGCGGAGCGAGCAGAGGTGCTTCCATAGGACATGTTTGTCCGGAGGCAGCAGCAGGCGGTAATATAGGACTCCTAAAAGATGGAGATATAATCGAAATAGATATTGAGAAGGCATATATAAATGCCCGGGTAACAGATGAGGAATTTGAGCGTAGGCGAAAAGAGCAAGTTATGCCGGAGCCTAAGATTAAAACCGGTTGGTTAAACAGATATTCTCGATATGTGGCAGCATCTTGCAAAGGCGCTGTTATGGAGTAAGACTTGATAAACGTGTGTAATTATTTATACACGTTTTGTATTGGCATAAATACTTTAACGATTTACTTGACTAAAGCGAATAAAAATATTATACTGTTTTGGATATTTGATTACGGAGGCATTATGAAAGATATATATAACAAATTAACAAAGGTTGAGGCATTACCCTTAATACTTAAGGAATTATATGAGGCCAGAGGCTATGAGAAATATATTATGGGCGAATTTGTGCCCTATGAAATATATATGGAAAACAAGAATTTTTTAAGAGATGAAGGCATAATAACATTTACAGGAGCCAATGGAAAATTGATGGCTTTAAAACCTGATGTAACTATGAGTGTTGTAAAAAATATTACGGATAATACAATAACCAAAAAGATTTATTACTATGAAAATGTATTTAGAATGTCAAAATCAATCAATCAGTATGAGGAAATAGGTCAAATAGGGGTGGAGTTTATAGGGGGAGAAGATCTTTATTCATCCGCCGAAGTTATTGAGTTGGCCTGTAAGAGTTTAGAATCAATAAGTAATAAATACATACTAAGTATTAATGATATGGGATTTATGTCAGGATTGATAAGGGAATTAAATTTTGATGAAGAGGCTGAATACAAGCTCCTGAAAATATTAAAAAGTAAAAGTCAAACAGAGCTCAAAGGATTTTGTAAAAAATATGGGCATAATGACAGGTGCTTTGACTACTTGGCAAAAATAGTAAAACTGGAGGGGCCTTTTAATGAGGTGTTAGAAGATGCCAAAGGCCTTTGCTTAAATGATGAAATGACCATAGCACTAGACGAATTAAACGAACTTTATGAGGCTCTTATTTCCATAGATTTAGGAGGGAACATAAAACTGGATTTATCAATAGTAAATGATTTGGATTACTATAACGGGATAATATTTAAGGGCTATGTGGATGGGATTCCGGCAGCGGTTTTATCCGGGGGAAGATACGATAACCTAATGCGTAGGCTTAATAAAAAGCAAGCGGCAGTTGGCTTTGCTATATATTTAAGCCACCTGGACAGAATTATGAAAACTGACAAAAAGTACGATGCAGAAGCGGTACTTTTCTATAATAAGGCAAGTACTGCCGATGTTATCGGTGCTGTGAATAAATTATCCCAAAAACATGAAAGTGTAAGGGCTGAAAAGGAAGATTATGGTCATATTAAGGCATGTTACAAATATGTACTGGTGGACGGAGAGATTAAGGAGGCTGAAGATAATGCTTAATATAGCACTGCCTAAGGGACGGTTAGGTGATAATGTATACAAATTACTTGATAAATTAGGATACGATTGTCCGGAAATAAATAAAGAGACCAGAAGGTTGGTATTTGAGAATAAAGACAAGGGTGTTAGGTATTTACTTGTAAAGCCATCAGATGTGGCTGTTTATGTGGAAAAGGGAGCTGCCGACTTGGGGGTTATTGGCAGCGACATACTAAAAGAAGAAGGAAATGATGTTTTTGAATTATTGGATCTTAACATGGGTAAATGCAAAATGTGCGTTGCCGCTAAAAATGGATATGAAGAAGACATGAGCTTGCCTTTAAGGGTGGCAACAAAGTATCCAAATACAGCCTATAGATATTTTAATTCAATAAGCAGAAGAATAGAGATTATTAAATTGAATGGAAGCATTGAGCTTGCACCGATATTGGGACTTTCCGATGTAATAGTAGATATTGTGGAAACAGGGAGTACTCTTAGGGGTAACGATTTGTCTGTAATAAAAGATATCGACAACATAAGTGCCAGGTTGATATCTAATAAAAGCGCCTATCAGTTCAAAAAGGAAAAAGTGGATAAGATTGTAGATAGTATAAGTGAGATTATTGTGGGGGAATAAAATGAGTGAATTTTTAAATAATAAATTGAATAAGTTAAATCCATATGTCCCGGGGGAGCAACCAAACAGGTTTGAGAAATGGATAAAACTAAATACCAACGAAAGTCCGTTTCCGCCGTCTCTATGTGTTAACAAGGTAATGATGGATTATTACTACGGAGATTTGAGGTTATACCCAAATCCCGATTGTGATGGCCTATTAGCGGCCCTTTCCGATGAATATAAAGTTGATAAAGAACAGCTTATTGTGGGAAATGGGTCAGATGAACTTCTTGCCTTTTCGTTTATGGGATTTTGTGAAAAGGGAGCAGCCTTTCCGGATATTACATATGGCTTTTATAAAGTTTTTAGCGGGCTTTTTAATGCAACATACAAGGAAATAAAGCTTAATGTAAATCTGGGAATTGATGTTAATGACTATAAGGGATTAAAAGAGACTGTAGTTATCGCAAATCCCAATGCACCGACGGGGCTTGAGCTTAGCAGAAAAGAAATAATTAAATTATTGGAACAGGATAAAAACCGTTTGGTTATTATTGATGAAGCGTATGTGGATTTTGGTGGAACATCTTCAGTGGATTTGATTGATGAGTATAATAATTTATTGATAATAGGTACATTTTCAAAATCCAGAAATTTAGCCGGCGCTAGAATAGGATATGCTATTTCAAATAAGGAAGTAATTAAAGACCTTTATAAAATAAAGTACAGCTTTAACCCTTACAATGTTAACAGCCTAAGTTCATTAATGGGAGAAGCTGCATTAAGAGATAGTAGATATTTTGAAAGTTGTATTGAAAGGATAAAGAACAATAGGGAGTATATAACGGATGAACTGAATGAATTAGGGTTTGAAGTGGTTAACAGCAAAGCAAATTTCATATTAGTAAAATGTAAAGAAACTCAAGCAAAGAAATATTATGAAAAATTAAAAGAAAAGGGAATACTAGTCAGGTATTTTGATATTGATAGATTAAAAGACTATGTAAGAATAACTATTGGAAGCAAGCAGGAACTTGAATTACTTTTAAAAACAACAAGGGAGATAATATGAGAAAAGCGGAAATAAGTAGAAAAACAAATGAAACGGATATTAAGGTATATTTGGATATCGATGGAACGGGGGAATATGAAATAAATACTGGTTCTGGATTTCTAAATCATATGCTGGAGCTCTTTGCCAAGCATGGTAGATTTGATTTAGATGTGAGTTGTAAAGGTGATAAAGAAGTGGATTTTCATCATAGCACAGAGGATATAGGTATAGTACTAGGGAAATGCTTTAAAGAAGCTTTAGGTGATAAAAAAGGTATAAACCGCTATGCAGATATATTAATGCCTATGGATGAAGCGTTAGTATCAGTGGCCGTTGATGTTTCAGGTAGGTCCTATCTTGTTTTTAATGCTAATATGCCTGCAGAAAAAGTTGGTGCTTTTGATACGGAACTTGTTAGAGAGTTTTTTGAAGCATTCACAAGGGAGCTGGGTATTACATTACATATTAACCTCATGTACGGCAATAATACTCACCACATTATAGAGGGCATTTTTAAAGGTGTTTCAAGATGTTTAAAAAGTGCATTAAAAATAAATAAAGAAATAAAGGATGAAATACCATCCACGAAAGGAGTATTATGATAGGAATTATTGATTATGGCGTTGGTAATCTTTTTAGTCTTAAATCCTCTTTGGAATATATAGGTGTTAAATCTATTGTATCCAATAATAGGGAAGAACTTATTAAAGCCGATAGAATAATTCTTCCGGGGGTCGGGGCCTTTAAAGATGCTTATGATAAGCTGATAAAAGCCGATATGGTTTCTTTTCTAAACGAAATTATAGAAGAAACTCCGCTAATGGGTATATGCCTAGGAATGCAGCTTCTGTTTGAAAAGAGCTATGAATATGGAGAGCATAAAGGCTTGGGATATTTAAAGGGCGAAGTAATAGACTTGAAAAAAGATATAAATTCCGGTTTAAAGATACCTCATATGGGGTGGAATAAACTTACTATTATTAATGATAATCCTTTGCTTAAATATACTAAAAATGATGAATTTGTATATTTTGTTCATTCATATAAGGCTAGTAACTGTAAGGAATCACTTATGGCCGTATCTGAATACGGAGGAGTGGTACCTGCGGTGGTTTCGAGCAACAATATATACGGATGTCAATTTCATCCGGAAAAAAGTGGAGAGACAGGCCTAAATATATTAAAGGCTTTTAATGAAGTATAGGGGGACTAAATGAAAATATTTCCGGCAATAGATATAATTAATGGTAAAGCCGTTAGATTAACACGGGGTGACTATAGTAAAATGACTGTATTTAATGATAATCCTGTTGAAGTTGCTAAAGACTTTGAAAAAAAGGGTGCAAAGTATATTCATTTGGTTGATTTGGATGGTGCTAAAAGTGGTAGTTTAGATAATATTAAAACTGTGGAAAAGATTGTAAAAGAAACTAGGCTTTTTGTGGAGATAGGCGGCGGAATCAGAAATAAAGAGAGAATAGAAAAATACCTTGATTTAGGAGTTGGCAGAGTAATATTAGGAACAGCGGCAGCCAATAACTTTGAATTTTTAAAGGAATCTGTTGATGAGTTTAAAGAAAAAATAGTACTGGGAGTTGATGCAAAGGACGGCCTTGTTGCAATTAATGGCTGGGAGAAAAAGACAAATATTGACAGCTTTGAGTTCTGCGAAAAAGCAAGAGATATTGGTGTTAAAACAGTTATATATACGGATATAGCAAAGGATGGTGCTATGCAAGGAACTAATATAGAAGCATTTAAAAGGCTAGTTAAAATAGAAGGCCTTGATATAATTGCATCGGGTGGAGTTTCTAATTTGGATGACCTAAAAAAACTTAAAGAGATTAATGTGTATGGTGCGATTATTGGGAAAGCTCTTTATTTGGGCGCCATTGATTTGAAGGAGGCATTAAGTGATAACTAAAAGAATAATTCCTTGCCTTGATGTTAGAGATGGTAGGGTAGTAAAAGGTACTAATTTTACGGGGATTAAAGATGTGGAAGATCCTGTAAATTTAGCCAGATTATATAATAACTCAGGGGCTGATGAGCTGGTGTTTTATGATATCACTGCCAGTGTGGAAAAAAGACCCATATTTACCGATGTATTAAAATCCGTAGCAAGGGAGATATTCATTCCTTTAACAGTGGGAGGTAGCATTAATACCTTGGATGATTTTGATATGGTTTTGAATTCTGGAGCTGATAAAGTTAGCGTAAATTCGGGAGCTATTAAAAATCCTGATTTAATCGATGAGGCAGCCAAACGTTATGGAAATCAGTGTGTAGTACTTTCCGTTGATGTTAAAAGGGTTAATGGTGAATTTCATGTTTTTACAAAAGGCGGTAGAGAAGATACGGGAATAAATGCCTTGGATTGGATAAAGGAAGGCGAAAAAAGGGGGGCCGGGGAGTTGGTTTTAAATAGTATAGATACAGACGGCGTTAAAAATGGCTTTGATTTGGAAATGCTTTATAAGGTTTCTTCCCTTATATCAATACCAATAATCGCATCGGGGGGCGCTGGTAAAATGGAAGACTTTAAGGAATTATTCAAGCTTAAGGGAATAGATGCGGGGCTTGCTGCCAGCATATTTCACTATGGAGAAGTGGATATCAAGGAATTAAAGGAATATTTAAATAGTAAAGGAATAAATGTTAGGAGATAAGAATGATTATAGATATAGATGATATTAAGTTTGATGATAGAGGTTTAGTACCGGCCATAGTTCAAGATTACTATACTGACGAAGTATTAACTTTAGCATATATGAACAAAGAGAGTCTAGAAATTAGCATTAAAGAAGAAAGAACTTGTTTTTGGTCCAGGTCAAGAAAGGAACTATGGAGAAAGGGTGAAACGTCGGGAAATACCCAAAGGATAGTATCAATTACTGCGGATTGCGATCAAGATGCTTTGGTAGTTAAAGTGATTAAAAAAGGTCCCGCATGTCACCTTGGAAATGAATCATGCTTTTCGTTTCCACTAATGGATAATAAGGTGGAAGAAAAGTTTAAATTAGAAAAGTTATATAATCTTCTTTTAGACAGAAAAGAAAAAATGCCTAAAGATAGCTATACTACATATCTATTTCAAAAAGGTAAAGAAAAGATATTAAAAAAAGTTGGGGAAGAATCTACAGAAGTTGTAATCGGAGCCATGAAGAATGATAAGGAAGAAACAGTTTATGAAATAGCAGATTTATGTTATCATATTATGGTACTTATGGTTAATGAAGGCATAAGTCTTGATGATGTAAAATCTGAACTTGCATCAAGACATATAATTGATCATAAAATAAAGCAGGAAACGGGGAAATAATGATTAAATCATCCATGCATAACCATACAAATCTTTGTGACGGTAAAAATACACCTAGGGAAATGGCAGAAGCTGCCATAGCTTTAGGCTTCACTGATTTTGGATTTTCCGGGCATAGTACTAATAATAAGTTCTTTAGCCAATGGGGTTTAAAGGATGAAATAAAATATATTGAAGCCATTAATTATTTGAAAAAAGAATATAAAGACAGAATAAACATTTATTTGGGGATAGAAAATGACTACCATGGAAGAACAATAAACCGAGACAGCCTAGATTATTTAATAACATCGGTGCATGGCTTTGTGAGTGGAGATAAAAATGAATACTATTCAATAGATGATACTGTTGAAGAGTTAATACTAGGCATAGATAAGGTATACAAGGGCGATTCAATGAAAATGATAGAAGGTTATTTTCATAATCTTTGTAAGGCTGTAGAATTGGACAGTCCGGATATAATTGGACATTTTGATTTACCGACAAAGCTTAATAAGGGCAACGTAATCTTCAATGAAAAATCCAATGAATATTTAAGGTTAGCAAAAGAAGCCATAAGGCATTTGGTAGACAAAAGCATATTTGAAGTTAACACCGGTGCTATTTATCGGGGTTATAGGGAGTTCCCCTATCCAAGGGAGGAATTACTATATTATATACTCAAGGAAAATGGAAGAGTAACTATATCGGGAGATGCCCATAATACAGAAGGAATTAATTATTGGTTTGATGAAGGGGTAATGCTTCTAAGGGATATTGGGTATAAAGAAATATATGAATATAAAAATTCGCATTTTAAAAGAGCCTTTTTATAGGCTCTTTTTGAGTGAATTTTCCACTAAAAGCTTTTCAATGTATTGCTTTGCGGTTCTGGGGCTTCTGCCGTTTTTTCTTATTGCAAAGGCTTCTGCTCCGTTTATTAACTCATCCTTTGGAATATTTAATTCGGTTTCATTCACAAGCTTATACAGTATTTTTGCGAATTCTTCTTTATCCGGATTTAGATAAGTTATAGTCAATCCGAATCTGGAAGACAAACTCATATTTTCCTGCAATGTGTCCGCTATGTGTATGCTGTCGGATAATCTTTCCGAATGACTTTCGTTTAAAAGATGCCTACGGTTACTGGTTGCATATATTAAAGTGTTGCTGTTGTAAGAGGAAGATTTTCCTTCGAGAATACCCTTTAATATGCAATACTTTTCATCTGCCTTTTCAAAACTCAAATCATCAATAAAAACAATGAATTTTAGCGGTGTTTTGGAAAGCTCCTCCGTAATATCCGGAAGATATGCTATCTGCTCCGGATCCAACTCCACTAATCTTAAACCTTCGCTAAATAGGGAGTTGCATACCGCTTTTATCGTTGAACTTTTGCCTGTTCCCGCAGCTCCATAAAGCAAAGCATTACTGGCCCTTACGCCATTTACGAATGCTTTGGTGTTATCATATAGTTTTTTAATATTATTCTCATAACCATATAATTCCTCCATGGATTGGGGATCCGGATTTGCCACATAATGTAATTCTCCGTTTTTTATCCTAAATACATTGTATTTGGCAAACATCCCATAACCCAGCTTGTTTACGTTTTGAACGGTCTTTCTGTAACTCCTGTAAAGATCCGTGTTACTTATCTCCCAATCAGGCAGATTCATATTGGTAAGCTTATTACCTATTAGGTCTCTGCCGTGGGAATTGGCCAGATTATTTAATATTAGCAAATCTCTTTTTAAGGCATGTTCAATTTCGCTGTTAACCTTTTCTCCCATGGCAATTTTTCTAATATATATGTTATCATCTTCACTAACAAGCTTTATAATTAGATTACTGAGATTACCTTCTCCTTCATCATAAACTATATTTACCAAAGCGGTGTACTTGTTTAATATCTCTTGAGTGGACCTGTTGTAAACAAAGCAATCATAGAGATCTATGATTGCTTTGAATAAATGGCTGTTATATAAATTTCTGAATATCGTTAATGAGTAAAGCTGTTCTATCATTATTTTACCTTAACTGTCCAGTTGTACGTATCCTCAACTGCTCCGGTCTGTATTCCATATATAGTGTCGTACAAATCTTGGGCAATTTCTCCTATCTTATTATCATTAATAGTCATAACTTTATCTTTGTATTTTAGCTCACCAACAGGGGATATTATAGCAGCTGTTCCCGTTGCAAACATTTCCTTAAGTTTTCCGTCATCATAAGCTTCCAAAAGTTCATCAATGGTAAGCTTCTTTTCTTTTACCTTTATTCCTTTATCTGATAGATATGTTATTACTGAATTTCTCGTTATACCCGGAAGTATTGTTCCGTCCAGCGGTGCGGTAATTACTTCATCGCCGATTACAAAGAATGCATTGGATGTGCCTACTTCTTCGATGTATTTTCTTTCCACACCATCTAACCAAAGTATTTGCTCATATCCAAGGGCATGGGCCACTTCCTGAGCCTTTAATGCTGCGGCATAATTTCCGCCACACTTAGCTTCGCCGGTTCCGCCCTTAGTAGCTCTTACATAAAAGTCTTCTACATATAACTTGGTAGGTCTAAGACCCCCCTCGTAATATGACCCCACGGGACTCATTATAATCATGAATTTATATGCTTTTGATGGTCTGATTCCAAGAAAAGCTTCAGTGGCTATGATAAAAGGCCTTACATAAAGGGATGTTCCTTCTTTACCGGGAATCCAATCGGAATCCACATTTACCAAAGCCTTAACGGCTTCTACGAAAAGATCCTCTTCCATTTCCGGTATGCAAAGTCTCTTGTTTGTGTTGTTTGTTCTCTTTGCATTCATATCTGGCCTAAATAAAAGCACTTCGCCGGCTCTGCTTTTATATGCCTTTAAGCCTTCAAACATTTCCTGTCCGTAATGAAGGGAAACGGCAGCCGGGTCAAGTTCCAAAGGTGCATAGGGAACCACTCTTCCGTCATGCCAGCCCTGTCCTTCGTCATACTCCATAATGAACATATGGTCTGTGAATTCTACCCCAAATTTTAACTCGTTTTCATCCGGTTTTTTCTTAGGATTTTGAGTTTTTTCAATTTTAAAATCGTATTTCATTTTCTACCTCACGTTAGCTTTTAATCTCTATCCATTATAATACATAAATAATAAAACATAAATTGTGTTTTGTCAACAATAAAATATAAAATAAATTGTAAATATAAACAAATAAGTTTTTTATTTCATAATAGTTCTTTCTGTTTATTTTTATAGGTTTTAGTAGTATAATACTAATGTAGGCTGTCAATGATTGTGATAATGAGGTAACTATAAATGATAACTAAAAAGAGTCCCAACGTTGATTTAAATGATTATGCTTTACCAAATGGAATGTTATTGGATAAGGAGATTAAAAAAGAGATTGACGACATAAGGTTAATCTATCAGGCAGCATTAAGGGAAGTTGGCACAAAGCTTGAGGTCTTAGATGATGATTTTCAGATAAAAAATTCTTATGTTCCCATACATCACTTGGAGAGCAGATTAAAATCAGTACCGAGTATGATTGAAAAAGCCGAAAGATACGGGATTAATGATCCCATTAATAATTTGGATATAGTCAAAAAAGAAATAAAGGACATAGCAGGAATAAGAGTGGTGTGCAAGTATATCGATGATTTGTATACTATGTCCAGGTATTTACTTAAGCAAGACGATGTGGAATTAATATGTATCAAAGACTATTGCAAAAATCCCAAGGAAAGCGGATATAGGAGCTTGCATGTGGTTATAGCAGTTCCCATTTTTTTACTTGATAAAACCTTAAGAGTTCCTGTGGAAATACAGTTTAGAACCATAGCAATGGATACCTGGGCCAGCTTGGAGCATGAACTTAAATATAAGAATAGGGGAGAGATAACGGATGAATTGCACGGTCAGTTGATTGATTGCGCAAACAGACTTTTTGAAATAGATATAAAAATGGAAGAGATAAGAAAAAGCATCAATAATATGTAGCAAAATGGGCAATATTTGCCCATTTTTTAATATGTAAAAGCTTGACTTTTTTTTTGAATAATATAAACTAATAGATATTGATAAAATAGGTATAATTTGACCAATTAAAAGGGATTGGATTAAAAATAAAGGAGATTATTCATGAAGAAAAATTTAGCAAAAACATATAATCCTAAGGATTTTGAAGACAGGATTTATGAAATGTGGGAAAGCAAGGGGGCTTTCAAGGCAGTACGTGATGATAACAAAAAACCGTTTACCATCGTGATGCCACCACCTAATATAACAGGTCAATTACACATGGGTCACGCATTAGACCAAACCCTTCAGGATGTTCTTACAAGATGGAAAAGGATGGATGGATACTGTGCCCTATGGTTACCTGGGTCTGACCATGCCAGTATAGCAACTGAGGTTAAGGTTGTTAATAAATTAAGAGAAGAAGGTATAGAAAAGGAAGAAATAGGTAGAGAAGAATTTCTTAAACATGCCTGGGAATGGAAAAAAGAATACGGAGGAAGAATAACCAAGCAATGCAGAAAGCTTGGAGATTCTTGTGATTGGGAAAGAGAAAGATTCACAATGGATGAAGGCTGCAGTAAAGCTGTTAACGAAATGTTTGTTAGGCTTTATGAAAAGGGCTATATATATAAAGGAAACAGACTGATAAACTGGTGCCCTGATTGTGGAACTTCATTATCCGATGCTGAAGTTGAACATATTGATAAGAATGGTAAATATTGGTATTTTAGATATCCCGGAGCTGATGGAACTGACGGAATAGTAGTAGCCACATCGAGACCGGAAACAATGTTTGGTGATGTTGCCATAGCAGTTCATCCTAGTGATGAAAGATACAAAGATTTAATAGGAAAGAATGTAATTCTTCCTATAGTTAATAAAGAAATACCGGTAATAGAAGATATTTATCCCGATCCTGAAAAGGGTACCGGAGCCGTTAAGATTACTCCGGCTCATGACCCTAATGATTTTGAGGTGGGAGAAAGACATAATCTTGAAATCATTTCTTGCATAAACGATGATGCCAGAATGAATGAGTATGCAGGCAAATATCAGGGTATGGATAGATTTGAATGCAGAAAGGCTTGGGTTAAGGATTTAGAAGACACTGGTTTCCTAGTTAAGACTGAAGAGAAAGTTATTCCGATAGGACAATGCTATAGATGTAATACTGTAATTGAACCTATGCTATCTGATCAGTGGTTTGTTAAGATGGACGAGTTAGCTAAACCTGCAATCGAAGCTGCTAATAATGGGGATTTAGTTCATGTTCCAGAGAGATTTGAAAAAATTTATTTACACTGGTTAAATGGAATTAGAGATTGGTGCATATCAAGGCAATTGTGGTGGGGCCATAGAATACCTGCATATTATTGCCAAGATTGCGGTGAAATGATTGTTTCTTTAGAGCAACCAAAGGCATGTCCAAAATGCGGATCCTTTAATCTTAAACAAGATGAAGATGTACTTGATACTTGGTTTAGCTCGGCGCTTTGGCCGTTTTCAACTTTGGGTTGGCCGGAGAAAACTGAAGATTTGGAATATTTCTTCCCTACAGATGTTTTGGTAACCGGTTATGATATCATATTCTTTTGGGTTGTTAGGATGGTATTTTCTTCATATGAAGCCATGGGAGAATCTCCGTTTAAACATGTATATGTTCATGGTCTTGTAAGGGATGAGCAGGGAAGAAAAATGAGCAAATCCCTAGGCAATGGTATTGATCCATTGGAGATTATAGATAGTGTAGGTGCGGATGCATTAAGGTTCATGCTTACCACGGGAATAACCCCCGGAAATGATATGAGATTTATTGAAAGTAGACTGGATTCTTCCAGAAATTTTGCAAATAAGCTATGGAATGCCTCCAGATTTGTAATAATGAATCTTCAAGATGAAGAAGGTAATTTCCTTGAAATTTCCGACGGAAATCTAAAGGATGAAGATAAATGGATATTATCAAGGGTTAACGAGGCGGTATCATATATTAATAAAGCATTGGAAAGATTTGATCTGGCTTTGGCGGGGCAAAGGGTTTATGATTTAATATGGAATGAATACTGTGATTGGTATATTGAAATAGTTAAAGGAAGACTTTACGGTGAAGACGAAGAGGATAAAAAGGTAGCAAGATATGTGCTTGTTAAAGCATTAAAAGATATGCTGCGATTACTTCATCCGTTTATGCCGTTTATTACAGAGGAAATCTGGAGCTATCTGCCTAAATCTGAAGCCGGTGAAGAAAATAAGGATAATTTACTGATAAAAGAGGTATGGCCAAAATATGATGAAAGTCTTACATATGATTATGAAGTTAGCGTATTAAATACTGCAATGGAAATAATTAAGGCTGTAAGAAATATTAGAGCAGAGGTTGATGCAGTTCCAAGCAAAAAATTGAGTTGTACTATTTATTCCGATAAGAAAAAGAATGTGGTTATGGCAGGGGCCAGATACATAAAAGAAATAGCCAACATTACGGACATTAAGTTTATCGATGAAAATAAGGATGCCCCGGAGGAGGTAATGTCTGCAGTTGTAGAAGGCGCAGAGATATACATACCGCTGGATGATTTGCTTGACTATAATGCTGAGCTTGAGAGATTGATAAAGGAAAAAGACAGATTGGAAAAAGAAGTGGATAGGGTGGTAAAGAAACTGTCCAATCAAGGCTTTATTTCCAAGGCGCCTAAAAATGTCATAGAAGAAGAAGAAGCAAAAAAAGTTAAATATGAGGATATGCTACTTAAGGTAAACGAAAGATTATCTGTAGTAGAAAAAAAGGTGAAGGGCTAAAATGGATAGTGATATAAGTCAAACCCTGGAAAAGATTCATAGTTTTTGTACATTTGGAAGCATACTGGGATTGGACAGAATGAAAAAACTATGCGATAAAATTGATAATCCCGAAAAAGGGCTTAGGGTTATTCATGTGGGTGGAACCAATGGCAAGGGTTCAGTTTGCAGGTATATTTATGAAGTATTGATTGGGGCCGGATATAAAGTTGGTTTATATACATCGCCGTACATAAATATATTTAATGAGCGTATTGAACTAAACGGAAAACAAATCAGCGATGAGGATTTGATTATGTACTCTGAAATGCTCATGTCTATGGCTAAAGGTATGGAAGAACCACCTACGGAATTCGAGCTCATTACGGCCATAGCATTGAAATACTTTAAAGATAAGAATGCGGATTTTGTTATATTGGAGGTTGGTTTAGGAGGCCGGGGAGATTCCACCAATATTATTGATAAGCCTCTTATATCTGTTATAACTTCTATAGGCTTTGATCATATGGATAGATTGGGTAATACGTTAAGTGAAATAGCCTACGAAAAAGCCGGTATAATCAAGGAAGGGGTGCCTGTTGTTTCTGCAGTATATCCTTTTGATGCAAAAGAAGTTATAATTACCAAGGCAGAGGAAAAAAATGCGGACTTTATCGATGTCACCGGATTTAACTATGATATTATAACAGAAGAAATAAATGAAAGTAAGTATAGAATAGACGCAATGGATATTAGTCTTTCCATGGGTGGGAAGCATCAAATAATTAATTCTCTGACGGCGTATAAGGCACTTGTTAATCTGCGCGACAGGGATGTTATAGGTTTTAGCAATGAACAGCTTAGGGAAGGCTTTAAAAGGGCAAAGCAACCGGGTAGAATGGAAATATTTGGAGATAATCCGAAAATAATTATTGATGGGGCACACAACATTGACGGAATATTGGCTTTATCAAAAACCATAAGAAAGAGCTATATGAACGCTAAAATACTGATTATTGTGGGAGTATTAAGGGATAAGACCTATGATGAGATGTTGGGAGAATTGGCGCTTTTAACAGATGAATTCATAGCTACTGAACCTAATAATGAAAGGAAGCTCAGTTCATTATCGGTGGCCGAAGCTTTAGAGGCCCATGGAGCTAAATGTTTAATTGAGCCAAATCCTAAGGATGCGTTTGAAAGAGCGATGGAAATTAAAGATAATTATGATGTTATTGTTTTTGCGGGGTCACTTTATTTAATAGGTGAAATACGCAGTTTTTTAGAAGAATAGGAGTGGATGAGATGTTTGACAAATTTAACAATGATGACAGTAATTACAATGTGGAAAACTTTGAGCTGATTAAAAAGACGGCGCCCGAAGTTGGAGAAATGATTGAAAAGGAATACAATAGGCAAAGGAACAACATTGAACTTATAGCTTCTGAAAACTATTGTTCCGAAGCTGTATTGGCGGCAAACGGAAGTTGCTTATGTTGGAAATATGCGGAGGGATATCCTTATGAAAGGACATCGGGCAATAAGGGCAGATACTACGGAGGAACTGAATTTGTGGATCAGCTGGAAGAATATTGCTGTGATAAGTGGAGGGAAGTATTTAATACTGACTACCATGTTAATGTTCAGTCCCATAGTGGCTCACAGGCAAATTTTTCTGCATTTAAGTCGGTACTAAAAACCGGCGATACCATATTATCCATGAGTCTAGATAATGGAGCACATTTAACTCATGGTGCAGAAGTTAATTTCAGCGGACAGTTATATGATGTACACTTCTATGATGTGGATGATAATGGATTCATTGATATGGAAGATGTAAAAAGAAAGGCTGAAGAGTTAAGGCCTAAAATGATATTAGCAGGAGCAAGTGCTTATTCCAGAATAATTGATTTTCCTAAATTTGCAGAGATAGCAAAGAGTGTGGATGCATACTTTATGGTGGATATGGCACATATTGCGGGTCTTGTAGCTGCAGGAGAACATGTATCTCCTTTTGGCTATGCAGATTTAATTACGACTACAACTCATAAGACACTTAGAGGGCCTAGAGGTGGACTAATATTTGGCAGACCTGAATTGGCCAAGAAAATTGACAGTGCAGTTTTTCCTTATGCTCAAGGCGGACCTTTGGAACATATAATAGCGGGCAAAGCTGTATGTGCTGTGGAAGCATTAAAACCTGAATTTAAAGACTATCAACATCAGGTTGTTGTTAACTCAAAGGCCTTTTGTGATGAATTTATAAAAATGGGATATAAGGTCGTGACCGGAGGAACTGATAATCATTTATTCTTATTGGATCTTTCTGAGTACGAGTTTACAGGAAAGGATTTACAAAACAGATTAGATGAGGTGGGCATAACTCTTAACAAAAATTGTGTTCCAAATGAAAAAAGATCTCCTATGCAAACAAGTGGTGTAAGGATAGGAACTGCTCCTATGACAACAAGAGGATATATGGAAGAAGACTTTATTAAGGTGGCTCACAGAATTGATGAAGTAATAAAAGAAATGGCAAATAAATAATATATGCGGCGCTATGCGCCGCATATTGTTTTTTTTAATTCAATTTCTAAAATTTATTGAATGGTAAAAAATATTAGTGTATAATCGAATTATATTAACGATGAGGAGGACGGAACAATGGTGAAATTACTATTAGGTCATAAGGGCACAGGAAAGACCAAAAGGATGATTGAACTGGCGAATGAAAATGTGGAAAACGGTAGAGGAAGTACCATTTTTATAAATAAAAACGCAAGATTGATGTACGATTTAAAATATAAGATTAGAGTTATATGTATGGAAGATTATGAACACATTACCAATTGTGATGAGTATATAGGATTTCTTTATGGAATAATAAGCTCTGATCATGATATAGAGACTATTTTTATTGACAGTATATTAAAACATGCTGACTTTACACTGGGGGATTTGCCTGAATTTATTGAAAGATTAAAGAAAATATCTAAAAATTATGGTATGGACTTTGTGGTTAGCTTAAGCGCAGAACAAGAAGAAATGATAGGCGTAGATTTTGAAGGTTGTGAAGTAATTAATAAATAATTAAATATATGAGCAAGTAGGGGGGGATTCTTACTTGCTTTTTTTGTGAGGTATAATTATGGAAATTGATATTAATTTGATTGAAAAGGCCTACAGAAACAAACCGGGAAGATATATGGGGGAGCATAAAGATTATGCCATATTGATACCTGTAATTAAGATGGAATACGGAACATATATTCTTTTTGAAGAAAGATCCACCAAACTGTTAAAGCAGCCCGGTGAAATTTGTTTTCCGGGAGGGAAAATCGAAGAGGATGAAGATGCCGAGGCTGCAGTTATAAGGGAAACCTGTGAGGAGCTTGAGATAAACCGGGAAGATATAAGTATTATAGCAAAGGGTGATAAATTGCATCGATATGCAAATGTGAATATTTACTCATATATCGGAACGGTATCACCGGATATTGAATTTCATAAGATAAATAATTCCGAAGTTGAAAAGGTACATCTAATAAAGCTTGAGAAGCTTATGAAGGCCCATGTCGATATGTATTACACTAAAATCGGGCCACTGGATATAGAAGGCTTTCCTTATGACAAGATTGGTGCTAAGGATTATTCAGAGTGGATATATAGGGATTGGGAGGTACCAATCATTAAATGTGAGGATATAACCATATGGGGATTAACGGCAAAATTCCTAATTGAATTTTTAAAAAGGTTGGACGATAAGGGTTGATCTTGGACTTTGCATACATAATTCATAAATTGACTCTATACAAATCTTAGGATTTGTTTTATAATAATATTTAGTTATAATAACTAGGAGGTATAATATGAAAAAAGCATTAGTATTATTATTGGCACTAAGTATGGTTTTATGCTTCTTCGGTTGCGGAAGCAGCGATACTCCTGAAGAAACAGAAACAGATACTTATGAAGTAGCAATGATTACTGACATTGGCACCATCGATGATAAATCATTTAACCAAGGAACTTGGGAAGGTGTTGAAGAGTTTGCTATGGATAATGGCTTGACTTACAAGTATTATCAACCTACAGAAGACTCTTTCGATGGTAGAATGGAGCAAATTGACCTTGCTGTAAACAATGGAGCTAAGGTAATTGCAACTCCTGGATTCCTGTTTGAAGATGTTATCTATTCCGCACAGGATAAATATCCTGATGTAAAATTCATCTTAATTGATGGTAATCCACATGATGCAGACTATAACTATGAAACTAAAGATAATGCAGTTGGAATAACATTTGCTGAACAAGAAGCAGGTTATTTAGCTGGTTATGCTGCAGTTAAAGAAGGTTATACTAAACTTGGATTTATGGGTGGTATGGCTGTTCCTGCAGTAGTTAGATACGGTTATGGATTTGTTCAAGGCGCAAACGATGCGGCAGCTGAAATGGACATTGATGTAGAAATGAAATACCACTATACCGGTGGATTCATTGCATCCCCTGATATTCAGACTAAGGCAGCTGGTTGGTATGCAGCCGGTACTGAAGTTATTTTCTCTTGCGGCGGAGCAATCTTTGACTCTATAAGTGCTGCAGCAGAATCTAGTGAAGCTGATGTTATTGGTGTAGACGTAGATCAAAGTTCTCAATCTGCTACAGTAATCACTTCTGCAATGAAGGGACTAAAAGAGGCTGTTGTTAAAGCATTAGATGCTTATTTAGCTGACGAATTCCCTGGCGGAGAAGCATGGGTATTAGGAGCAAGCGAAAATGCAGTTGGTCTTCCTATGGAAAGTTCTCTATTTGAAACATTTACTCAGGATGATTATGATGCAGTATTTGCAAAATTAGTAGCTGCTGAAATCGAAATTCCTGTAGACACTGATTATGAATCTGCTGATATGATTGATGTAACAAATGTTACAGTTGAATCTGTAGAGTAATTAATTATTTAAATGGGCGCTCAGCGCCCATTTTTTTTGGGAGAGATTTATGTTTAACCAACATGAAAAAAATGATAAATATAACAAGAATTTAAGACCCTTGGTTTTATCTTTGATAGTGGCGCTTACATCTTCAATAAATTTCAATGTATTTGGCTATGGTTTTATAGTAGCATTGTCGGTTATAATGCTAGAGGTTTTTTTGTATGTCTATAAAGATATTTCTTTAATTAAAATGACGATTTTTACAGCAATGCCGTCTCCGGGATTTAGACTTATTATGACATCACTTATGAACGGAGGAATCGGAATTGTAATTAAAGATGTAATGCCTGATGTTACTTTTTTTCTATCCTTTGGTATCGTTTTTATGATAATGAATCACTTGATAGATCGTGGACAGGGGATAGTTAATTATTTAGTGATTATATTCTTTTCTGATATGATTTCCAATGTGGTGGAGCTTACCGTAAGGGAAATAATCTTTGATAAAAACTTGCTTTTGGTGTCTTCGTTTAGCATAATAATGATCATAGCATTTATAAGAACTATGATAATTGCAACTATAATCATATGTATCAATGCCAACAGTGCATTAATACTAAAAAAGGAACATGATGAGGAGTACAAAAGGCTTGTTATTTTATACTCTGTTTTTGAAAGTGAATTATACATAATGAATAAAAATGCCGTTGAAATAGAGGATATAATGAAGAAGGCATATATATTGCATAATGAATTAAAGAATTATGATGTACCAAAGGAACTGGCAGATATTTCATTGGATATTTCCAAGGATGCCCATGAAATAAAGGGGGATTATAAAAGATCCCTTGATGTACTTAGAAATAATTTTATCAGAAACTATATTGACAATCCCATATTGATTAATGATCTAGTACAAATAATAAAAACGGATGTTTTGCATAGGATTAACACAGAAAATTTGGATATTGTTTTTACGACAAGTACCAAGGTCAACTTCATTGTATCTAAACACTATGAATTGGTTGCAATAATTCGTAACTTAATTAACAATAGCATGGAAGCAATAGATAAAAAGCACGGTAAAATAAATTTACTTATATATGAAAAAGATGACTGCTATATCATAGAAGTGGGGAACACCGGAAGCAGTATACCAAAGGAAGATTTACCTCATATATTTAAACATGGATTTTCATCTAAATTTAATGAAGTTACAGGGGATATCCAAAGGGGAATAGGCCTTGTTATAGTTAAAGATTATGTTGAGGAACATTTTAATGGTACTATTGACGTGAAAATACAAGAGGGGTATACTAATTTTGTTATAAAAATGCCAAAGGAAGTGTTTAAAGGATAACTATGAGATACTATATTGTTGATGATAATTTTACTGTGGTTAAAAGCTTAGAAAAAATAGTGGAGACAAAAGAATTAGGTGAAGTCGTGGGGTTTAATACAGATCCCGGTGAAGCAATACTGGAAATATTAAAAATGAATCCTGATATTGTTTTGGTAGATCTTTTAATGGCAAAGATGGACGGAATATCCTTAGTAAAGACTATTAAGGATCAAAAGCCTGAATTAACCTTTGCTATGATATCACAGGTGGCGGATAAAGAGATGGTTGCCAATGCATATAAGGCAGGGGTGGAGTTTTTTATTAATAAACCCGTAAATATAATTGAAGTGGAAAGTGTGCTTAAAAAGGTTTGTGAGAATAAAAAAATGGAGAATGTGGTTAATAATATCAAAGGGGTAATGGATTCTGTTAATAGTGTTAACAGAATCCATCATTCAAATACAGACAAACTAAACTCTATTAAAACATTTTTAAGCATAATAGGACTCCTTGGAGAGACAGGAACAGAAGATATATTAGGGCTATGCGGATATTTAATTGATAACAATATTTATTATTCCAAGGCTGCATTGGTTGATTACAGTAAGTTAATTGATGAAAACATAAAAAATGTCGAGCAAAGGGTAAGGAGGGCAATTAAAAGAGGAATGAACAATGTTGCCCACACATTGACGGATGACTATGGCAGTGATGTTATAAGGGAATATTCCGGTTATGTTTATGAATATAAAAGTGTTAAGGAAGAAATGGAGTTGATATTGGGAAAGAGCGAATTCGGAGGAAGGGTAAATGTTTCGAAATTCTTTGACGGCCTCTTAGCCTATAGGGAATTAGAAATAAAATGAAAAATATGTGAAGCGAAATTCATCAAAATTTCGCTTTCTTTATTTTTTTTTGAGTTTTTTTGAGTTTTTTTGAAGTTGCTTGTTAGTATTACTTATAGGATTTATTATATATTTGTTTTTTGAAAGGAGAAATTATGGATTTTGTAAGTTTAACAGGAACTATAAGTGGATATTTATGGGCTTTGCCTTTGGTTTTATTAGCCCTTATAGTAGGACTTTATTACTCATTTAGAATGAAGTTCCCCCAAGTAAGATTATTTAAGGACATGCTACACTATTTAACTAAAGGTGGCACTTCCGATGAAGGTATTTCTTCATTCCAAGGTTTTGCAATGGCCCTCGGCGGTAGAATCGGCGTAGGAAATATTGCAGGTGTTGGTACAGCCATCGCGTTTGGTGGGCCCGGCGCTGTATTTTGGATGTGGGTTATAGCATTTATTGGTGCTAGCACTGCATATGCAGAATCTGCATTATCACAGGTTTTCAAAGCTAAAATTGGTGGAGAATATCGTGGTGGCCCTGCCTTCTATATAGAAAAAGGTATGAGAAACAAAACTTTTGGTAAGATCTTTGCTATACTTTTTGCAGTTGCTGCCATCATTGCAAACGGATTTACAGGACCTACAATTCAGGCATTTAACGTATCAGAAGCAATGAACAATGCCTGGGGACTAAATACAACAATAGTAGGCGTAGGGCTGGCTGCATTATTTGCCTTGGTAGTATTCGGAGGAATGAAAAGAATCGGTAATGTTGCAGGAAAAGTTGTACCTGTAATGGCCGGTATATATGTAGTTTTAGCATTAATAATTTTAGCAATTAATTTCCAAAGAATACCTGAAATGTTTGGCCTTATATTTGGATGTGCATTCAATGTTAATGCATTATACGGCGCAATTTGGGGACAGGCAATACTATGGGGAGTTAAGAGGGGGTATCTACTCCAATGAAGCCGGTATGGGCTCCGGAGCCCACGCTTCTGCATCCGCAGAGGTATCCCACCCTGCTAAGCAAGGTTTGGCTCAATCCTTCTCTGTATATGTTGATACTTTATTAGTATGTACCGCAACTGCGATTATGATTTTATCCACCGGCGCATATAATGTTTACTTAGGCGATGGATTTATTACTGAAAATACAATCGTAGCAGGTATTGATGCAGGAACAGGATATACGCAAGCAGCCATAGATAGCTGGATTCCGGGACTTGGTTCATCGTTTATAGCCGTTGCAATATTCTTCTTTGCATTTACTACATTGTTAAGCTTTGCCTTCTATACGGATGCAAACATCAACTATATTGCCGGTGAATCAAAGAACAGAAAAGTGTATGTAACTATTATGAGGGTGCTATTAACAGCTATTATTATTTTAGGTGCTGTAACAAAATCTGCAGCAGCATGGAATTTAGCAGATATAGGTGTGGGATTAATGTCTTGGGTTAACTTTATAGCTCTTATCTTGTTATCAGGAATTGCTGTTAAGACATTAAAAGATTACGAAAGACAAAAAGGTCTTGGATTAGATCCTGTATTTGAACCAAAAGATATCGGTATTGATAATGCTGAACTTTGGGATGAAATTGCAGAGAAAAAATATAAAGATCTATTGGAAGCTAAGCATAAAGCAGAGGGAAACGCTAAGGCTCAATAATTAATGTTTGAAAGTGTGTTTTAAATAAATAAATAATAATATGACAAAGGAGACTTAAGAAATGGCCGTAAATTTAAAAGGTAGAAGTTTTTTGACACTGATGGATTTCACTCCACAGGAAATCAGGTATATGCTGGATTTGGCGCATGATTTGAAGGCAAAAAAGAGAGCAGGAGTAGTAAACAGTTTACTAAAGGGAAAGAATATTTGCCTGTTATTTGAAAAGAGCTCTACCAGAACAAGATGCGCTTTTGAAGTAGCTGCAATGGATGAAGGTGCAGGAGTAACTTTCTTGGATTCCGGAAGCTCACAAATGGGTAAAAAAGAATCATTGGAAGACACTGCAAAGGTACTGGGAAGATTCTATGATGGTATTGAATATAGGGGATACGATCAAAAGGTAGTGGAAGATTTGGCAAAACATGCCGGAGTACCTATTTGGAACGGATTAACAGACGTTGATCACCCAACACAGATTTTAGCAGACCTTCTAACAATAGAAGAGCATGTTGCAAAACCTTTAAATAAGGTGAAGGTAGTATTTTGCGGAGATATAAGAAACAACATGTCATATGCATGGATGTATGGATGTGCAAAGATGGGAATGCATTATGTTGCATATGGACCTACAGAATTAGCAGAGCAGGTTGACAAAGAAGTAATTGCAAAAGCTAATGAAGTTGCAAAAGAAACAGGAGCAGTGATAGAAATAAGATCCGATGCTGAATGCCTTGTGGGAGCAGATGTACTATATACAGATGTATGGGCATCCATGGGAGAAGAAGCAGAAATACCAGAAAGAGTAAGAATGCTGACTCCATACAAAGTAACAATGGAAATGATAGAAAAGACAGGAAATCCGGATGTAATATTTGAACACTGCCTACCTGCATTCCATGATTTTGAAACAAAGATGGCTAATAGCCAGAAGGAATTAGGATATGACATTCGTGAAGTAACCGATGAAGTATTCAGATCAAAGCATTCAGTTGTATTTGATGAAGCAGAAAACAGAATGCATACAATAAAAGCAGTTATCGTTGCAACTATTGCGTAAACGAAACTCCATAAAGAGATGAGCACCCCTTGGGTGCTCGTTTTTTTATTAATTTCTATTTAAATTAATTGAAATTTATAGTATAATAATTAAGATTAATAATTGAAAGGTAGGAGCCCATGGAATATGTAGTTGAAATGTTAAACATAAGAAAAGAATTTCCCGGAATTGTAGCTAACGACGATGTTAACTTGCAATTGGAAAAGGGTGAAATACATGCACTGTTAGGAGAAAATGGTGCGGGAAAATCAACACTTATGAGTGTTCTTTTTGGTATGTATCAACCCGAAAAAGGAATTATAAAAATGAATGGGACAGAAGTGAGGATAAAAGACCCTAAGGAAGCCAATAAGCTTGGTATAGGGATGGTTCACCAACACTTTAAACTGGTTGAGAACTTTACGGCATTACAGAATATTATCCTTGGAGTGGAAGATACAAAAAATGGTATTTTACAAATGGATGAAGCTCGTAAAAAAGTAATGGAATTATCAGAGAAATATGGGCTTATGATAGAACCGGATGAAAATATAGAGGATATCACTGTAGGAATGCAGCAGCGTGTTGAAATTCTAAAGATGCTTTATAGGGAAAATGAAATTTTGATATTTGATGAACCTACAGCAGTTCTTACTCCGCAAGAAATTGAAGAGTTAATGTCAATCATGAGAAAGCTGGTTAAGGAAGGCAAATCAATCCTTTTCATAACCCATAAGCTTAATGAAATCAAAGAAGTTGCAGATAGGTGTACAGTTCTTAGAAAAGGCAAAGGTATAGGAACTGTTGATGTGAAAACTACATCCAAGGAAGTTTTATCTGAGATGATGGTGGGCCGTAAGGTTGATTTGGTAGTGGATAAAGGTCCGGCTAAACCTGGGAATAACATATTTGAAGTAAACAATTTATCTGTTATAAGCAAAAGGACTAAGAAAAAAGTAGTTAATAACGTGTCCTTTAAGGTAAGAGAGGGAGAGATTGTATGTATAGCTGGTATTGACGGTAACGGTCAATCGGAGTTGGTATATGCTTTAACCGGAATGGGTCCTTATCATGAAGGGAGTATAAAATTAAATGGCGAGGATATAACCGATAAATCAATAAGACATAGGAATGTGGCAGGAATGGCCCATATTCCTGAAGACAGACATAAGGATGGGCTTGTTCTTGATTATAGGTTGTCACAGAATCTTGTTTTGAAAAAATACTTTAAAGAAGGCTTCCAAAATCATGGAGTGATCAATTTCAAAAATGTTGACAAGTATGCCAATGAACTCATGGATAAATATGATGTTCGTAGCGGCCAAGGGATTAACACACTGACAAGAAGTATGTCCGGGGGAAATCAGCAGAAAGCTATAGTGGCAAGAGAAATTGAAGAAAATCCTGATATACTAATTGCAGTTCAACCCACAAGGGGGCTTGATGTGGGAGCTATAGAATATATACATAGACAGTTGGTTAAACAGAGGGATGCGGGCAGAGCAATATTGCTTGTTTCTTTGGAACTGGACGAAGTAATGAATTTAAGCGACAGGATATTGGTTATTTATGAAGGAGAAATAGTAGCAGAATTGGATCCTGATAAGACGAATATTCAAGAATTGGGACTTTACATGGCAGGTTCTAAAAGAAATGAGGTGGTGTAATGAGTTTAGTTAAGAGAATTGTATCATCTGAAGGCTTTAGTAAAGCTTTGGGATCCGTAGCGGCTATAATAATAGGACTTTTATTGGGATTGATGGTGCTTATAATTGCTAACCCGGGAAATGCCTTTAATGGTTTTATAACCATTTTGGCGGGGGGCTTTACCGGTGGCGGAAGAGGCGTTGGCCAAGTCTTATACTTTTCAACACCCCTTATACTTACAGGTCTAAGCGTGGGCTTTGCTTTTAAAACAGGAATGTTTAATATTGGTGGAGCAGGCCAGTTTGTAATGGGCGCTGTGGCCGCAATATTTGTTGGAGTTTATGTAACTTCGGTACCGGCACCTTTTCACTGGATTTTAGCATTAATTGCCGCAGCAATAGTTGGCGGCATATGGGGCTTTGTTCCCGGAATGTTAAAGGCTTTATTCAATGTGCATGAAGTAATTTCCACAATAATGATGAACTATATAGGAATGTATTTATGTAACTTTATTGTTAAAAACTGGCTATATAACAGCCTTAAGAATATTTCGGTTGATGTGAAATCAACTGCTGTTTTACCCAGGGCAGGTCTTGATAAAATTTTTGTGACAATGCATGGTAATTATGCGGATGCGGCAACGATAAACAGTGGATTCATTATTGCCATAGGAGTTGCGATATTAATATATTTTGTATTGGAAAAAACAACATTTGGTTATGAATTAAAAGCAGTGGGATTCAACAAGAATGCCAGTAAATTTGCAGGCATGAATGAAAAAAGAAATATTATGCTTTCCATGACTATAGCAGGTGCCTTAGCTGGTTTAGGCGGAGGCTTGTTGTTCCTGTCAGGTCCCACCGGAAGACATTTACAAGTGGTTGATGTGTTGGCAATGGAAGGCTTTAACGGTATATCTGTAGCATTGCTGGGGTTATCAAATCCCATTGGAATTATTTTTTCGGCAATATTTATTTCCTATTTGGCCCAGGGAGGTACTTATCTTCAAACCTACAACTATATGCCGGAGGTAATAGATATTATCGTAGCTGTAATCATTTACTTCAGTGCCTTTTCTCTTATGTTCAGACAGCTTTTGCCTAAGCTGAAGAAAAAAAGCATGGAAAGACGGGAAATTAAAAAAGAATTATTAAATGAAGAAAAAGGAGGTGGAAAATAATGGGAGTATTTTATTTAATAGTACAACAGACAATGTTTTTCACCATACCTTTATTAATAGTAGCCTTGGGCGGAATGTTTACAGAGCGCGGAGGAGTTACAAATATAGCATTGGATGGTACCATGATTATGGGAGCATTTGCAGGAATATATTTTATAAATCAAACTCAGGACACTATGAGCGGAACATCTCAGCTCTTATTGGCAATGGGCGTTGCCATAGTGGTTGGAATTGCTTTTTCGGTATTCTTAGCATTTTCTGCAATTAACATGAAGGCAGATCAAATCATAGGCGGTACAGCTCTTAATTTGTTTGCCCCGGCGTTTGCCATATTTGCAGCTAGAACTATACAGGTAAACGGAGTTCAGCAAATACAATTCAGTAACACATTTAGAATAAGTAAGGTACCTATTTTAGGGGATATTCCGATACTGGGAGATATGTTCTTCAAATCTTGCTATATAACAACATATATAGGCATATTAATATTAATACTGGCTACTTTTGTAATCTATAGAACTAAGTTTGGATTGAGATTAAGATCTTGCGGTGAACATCCTCAGGCCGCTGATTCCGTTGGTATTAATGTGTATAAAATGAGATATTCGGGAGTTATGATATCCGGAGCTTTGGGAGGACTTGGTGGATTGGTATTTATTATACCGACTTCAACAAACTTTAACGCAGATGTTGCGGGCTATGGATTTTTAGCACTGGCGGTAATGATATGTGGTCAATGGAAACCGGTTAGAATATTTATCGTTTCAATATTCTTCGGCTGCATGAAGGCCTTAGCCGCAGCTTATTCAGCTGTACCGTTTTTGGCCAATGCACCGGTTACAAGTGACTTTTATAAGATGGCACCATTTATTGCAACATTAATAGTTATGGCCTTTTCATCTAAGAATTCCAGAGCGCCAAAAGCGGTTGCTCAACCTTATGATAAAGGTAGCAGATAATGTTTTTACCTATTGATATTTCGGAACTTCCGAAAAGAGGCTGGAACGAAGTTGATTTTGTCATAATTACAGGAGATGCTTATGTTGACCATCATTCTTTTGGTACTGCAATTATTTCCAGACTATTAGAAAGATATGGCTATAAGGTTGGAATATTGGCGCAACCTGATTTTCATGATACTAAAGACTTTAAAAGATTCGGTAAACCGAGACTGGGGTTTTTGATAAATAGTGGAACAGTGGATTCCATGGTGAATAATTATTCTGTTTTTAAGAGAAAAAGAAGAGTTGATGAGTATGCGCCCGGAGGGTCTTTTGGTAAAAGACCGGACCGGGCTGTTATCGTATACAGTAATAGAGTAAGAGAAGCATATAAAGGTGTGCCAATAATTATAGGGGGAATAGAAGCAAGTCTCAGGAGATTTGCCCATTATGATTATTGGGATGATAAAATAAGAAGATCCATATTAATGGATTCCAGAGCCGATCTATTAATCTACGGTATGGGAGAAAAAGCTGTAATTGAAATTGCAGAAGCCCTTGATTCGGGGATATCAATAGAAGATATCACATGGATAAGGGGGACATGCTATAAAACCAAAAGCAAGTCTTCCATACATGAGTATATGGAATTACCCGGCTATAAGGATGTTTTAAATGGCAAAAAAGAATATGCAAAAAGCTTTCTGATGCAATATAACAATAATGACCATATAACCGGGAAAATACTGGTGGAGAAGTATGATGAAAGTAATTATGTAGTTCAAAACCCACCCCAAGAACCCCTTAGCACAATGGAGCTGGACGATATTTATGAACTTCCATATGAAAATGAATATCATCCTTCATATGAAAAAGATGGCGGTATTCCGGCATTTAAAGAAGTTAAATTTAGCATAGTTTCTTCCAGGGGCTGTTTTGGGGGCTGTGCCTTTTGTGCAATAACCTATCATCAGGGAAGGGTTGTTAGGGGTAGAAGTAAGGAGTCCTTAGTAAAAGAAGCAAAAGCTCTTACAAGGAAAGCAGATTTTAAGGGTTATATCAATGATGTGGGAGGGCCAACAGCCAATTTTAGATCTCCGGCATGTGAAAAGCAATTGGAATACGGAGTTTGCATTAATAAAGATTGCCTTTATCCAAAACCGTGTAAAAGCATGAATATAGACCATAGGGAATATCTCGATGTGCTGAAAAGTATAAGAGAGATAGATGGAATAAAGAAAGTGTTTATACGTTCGGGGATAAGGTACGACTATTTGATGGCTGACGAAAATTATAAAGAATTTTTAGATGAGCTTGTAAAATATCATGTAAGTGGAATATTAAAGGTGGCACCGGAACATATATCAAATAATGTACTAAAATATATGAGAAAACCTCCAAAGGAAGTATTTACAAAATTCGTAAGGGAGTATATGAAAGCTAATGAAAGAATCGGCAAGAAGCAATACTTGATTCCATACTTAATTTCATCTCATCCCGGGTCCACGATTAACGATGCAATAGAATTGGCGATATTCCTTAAGGAATGGGGCTTCATACCAGACCAAGTGCAAGATTTTTATCCGACTCCGGGAACATATGCTACTTGTATGTATTATACTGAAATTGATCCCTTTACCATGGAAAAAGTTTATGTTGCCAAGAGCCTGGATGAAAAGAAAAGGCAAAGGGCATTATTACATTTTAATAAACCATATAATAAAGAAATTGTAGTGGATACTTTAAAGAAAGCTAATAGAGAAGATCTTATTGAATACTTTTATTCAAAGGGGAAAAATTATGAGCGTAATAAAGGAAATAGAAAAAGGAATAGAAAAGGGAATTGAAAAGTTTAACAGAGAGATTAGTGATGAATTCCTTTACTCTGAATCCCACAGCTTTGAAACTACGGTGAATTCCGTATGCCTTGGTGATAATTTGGAGTATATGAAATGGCTTCTGAAAACCGGATATAAGGGGAAAATACAACTTGTATATATAGACCCTCCATTTTTTACCAAAGCCAAATATGATGCAACAATTAAACTGATTGATAAAAACGGCAATAAGGATTCAGTAAAACATCTTGCATATGATGATTTATATGAAAGAGACCTTGAGGTGTACGTAGAAAATATTTCAGCAAGGCTGATGGCAATAAAAGAGCTTTTAAAGGATACGGGGCTTGTGTGGGTACACTTGGATTGGCATTCATCCCATTATGTTAAAATAATACTGGATGAAATATTTGGTGTTAACAGATTTGAAAATGAAATCATATGGAACTACAAGTCAGGAGGGACAAGTAAGAAGCATTTTTCCAAAAAACATGATACCTTGCTGGTTTACAGTAAAACTTCAGGCTACTACCTAAAGGTTCCGACAGAGAAATCATACAATAGACAATTAAAGCCCTATAGATTTAAGAATGTTAAAGAATATCGTGATGACACGGGTTGGTATACAATGGTCAATATGAAGGATGTTTGGTTTATTGACATGGTTGGGAGGACATCTAAGGAAAGAAACGGATATGCGACACAAAAGCCGGAAGCTTTATTAGAACGAATAGTAGAGTCTTCAACCAAGCCGGGAGATATTTGTGCGGATTTCTTTTGTGGCTCGGGAACTATGCTTTCCGTTGCAGATAGAATGGGTAGAAAGTGGATTGGTTGTGATCGGGAAAAACTGGCCATAGGGATTGCTAAAAAGAGACTTGACATACAAGAGGCAAAGTACTATTATTATCAAACAAATTCAAATAATTATATATATGATAAATTTACCATGGTATGTGAAGCATCATCTGCTTTAGAAGACGGAAGATACTTATTAAACCTAAGAATACTTAAATTTATACCGAATATAAATGATGAGTATGTATTAAAAAATGATAGGGAAAAGCTGAATGAAGTAATTATTAATGACCCTAAATGTCTTATAGACTATTTGATGATAGATGTTGAATATGATGGCAAATTATTTCACCGTATATATACTTTTGAAAAGGATGACGAAGTCAGATTTTTTGCCAAAGGTAATATAGCAGTGATATTAGTTGATATATTTGGAAATGAATATTTTAATATCATTAATAGGGAGGAATATTTGTAAATGATGAAAAAGAAGCCAAGGGATATTGCAATTGATATTATTTTTATCATACTTGGTACCGCTGCCGGAGCATTTGCAACTACTGCAATAATGATACCAAATGGTTTAACCTGCGGAGGACTTACCGGTATTGCGAGACTTTTACAGCAGTATATCGATATAGATTTTTCAATAATTTTCTATATTTTATGCGGGCTTGTATTTTTGCTGGTAACTTTTTTCCTTGGATTTAAAGAAAGTAAAAAATTGTTATTATTATCCGTCACATATCCCGGGGTTATATTCATATTTGAAAAGTTTGATTTTACACTTTTAGATGAGAAAGATTTGATGCTAGCGGCAATATTTTGTGGTATAATGTTTGGGTTGAGTTCCGGTCTGGTTTTTTGGAGGGGGTTTGCCTTTGGAAGCACTGATTCAATTGCTCAAATAATCAAAAGGAAATGGTTGCCCTATGTGGATACAAGTAGAATCCTATTCATAATAGATGCAGCTGTTATTGTCCTTTCGGCCTTTATTTTTGACAGAAATATAGCTCTTTATGCTTTAGTGACCCAATATATATCAATGAAATTTATAGATGCTGTTTTATACGGATTGGAGACTAAGCTTGTTCAGCTTAATGTGATTACCAGTATACCTGATGCATTAAAGGCTTTTGTGATAGAAAATATACAAAGGGGAGTATCAAGTGTTGAGATTACAGGAGAGTATACGGGAATAAGAAGAAAACAATTGGTTATAATGTGTTCTCCAAGGGAAAGCATGCTTATCAGAAGATTTTTGGCAGTAAATGATCCCCATTCCTTTGTATCGGTTGTTGGTTTAAATTCAGTATGGGGTATGGGAAGAGGCTTTAAAGAAATAGATAAAGAAGATACAATTTAATATGGGGGATTAGCTCAATTGGATAGAGTACCGGCCTTCGAATCCGTAGGTTATGAGTTCGAGTCTCATATCCCCTACCATAAACTCCCGTAAGGGAGTTTTAGTTTGTAATATACTCACCTTGTGATATAATTAAAAAAGAGACGAGAGGAGGGGTTATGAAAAAATATTTTATTTTAATGCTTTGCATATTCGCAATGGCTTTTTTTGTATCATGCGAACTGAATTTGGGCGGAGATGAAGGAGATGATTCTCAGGATAATTATTTTAACGAACAAGAATCTAGTGAAGAAAACAAAGAAGCCTTTGATTTTAATGAAAGCTACTTGCCTGGTGAGGTAAGCATAAGGGAAATTGAAAATCTAGGATATACTTTAATGCCTTCTGATGGTGATAATCTATTATATAAATACTATAATCCGTCGGATGGCATAAATGAAATGCAGTTCACATATATTAAAACAAATGAGCTGGGGAGTGAATCTTTTATTACTACTAATATTAAACTTTTGAATTCCATTGATAATGAACATGAAGAGTTAATTGATAAGATTTATAGCAATGCTGCTGAAAAATCGGAAATAATCATAAACGAAGGAACAGCCCTAAACAAAAAAGATTCTAGTTTAGGATATTTGGATATAAGAGTCTTAAGGTTGGTTGCGATTGTAGAAAATGGTAAAACCACCGACAAGAATTATGAAGCAGTTAATGGAGTTTATGTATATACATCTCCGGACTATTTGATAAAAATAGAAAGTAATTTTCTGCCATTGGCTGATTCCGACGTTGTAATTGATGCAGCTATAGATTATTCAATGGATATTGCATATAGTTATCAAAATAAAGTTAGTAGCTATTAAAAAAAATACTATAATGTGTTATAATAATCTAGTATGTTTTGAAAGGAATTTAAATGGATAACACAATTATTAATGACAGAATAAAAAAACTAAGAAATAAAATGAAAGAAAATGGGATTGCATTGTATATGCTGACAACCATGGATTTTCACATGTCAGAAATACCCAGTGAATATTTTAAGACATTGGAATACATATCAGGATTTACCGGTTCTGAAGGTAAAATGATAATAACAGAGAATCATGCCCATCTTTGGACCGATGGAAGATATGCTTTACAGTCAAAAAAAGAACTGGAAGGCACTGATATATATGTTCATATATATAGTGATGTTAATGATGAGCTCAGAAAATTAACGGATTTTTTTAATTTGAGCGGTGACAAAATGTTTTATGATGCCATAGAAGAAGCTCCTACGGATAAGGTGATTTTAACCAGCAATGAATATATTATTGGCTGTGATGGAAGGACTTTTTCAGAAGAGCTTATGCAGGCAATCAAAGAGAGCATGCATATAGCCTATGAGTCCGGAATTGTTAAAATAAGAACGGATTTGGATTTGGTGGGAGAAATTTGGAATAACAGACCTAAATTCCCAAGGGGCAGAATTTATAAATTAAATGAAAACATAGTTGGAGAAAATTCCATAGAAAAGATTACAAGGATAAAAGAAAAGTTTAGCTTGAGCAATAATGATATCGGTTATGTATGTAGCACCTTGGATGATATTGCATGGCTTTTGAATTTAAGGGGTAATGATATAGATTGCAGCCCGTTGTTTTTATCTTATCTTTATATAGGCGCTGAACTAAATGAAATATATCTTTTCGTAGATAAAGAAAAATTTGAAGAAGGGATTCATTTGTATTTGGATGAGATAGGTGTTAAAGTCAAAAAATATGATGAATTCTATAATTTTTTGGAAGAGGTAGATGCAAAATATATAGCAATTGATCCGGCAAAAAGTAATGCTGCCATAATTGACACCTTGGAAAACAGAAAAGATGTTGAAATTTTGGAAATTGACGGATTAATTGAAAATGAAAAGGCCATAAAAAATCAAGTTGAAATAGAGAATTTGAGAAGAATTAATAAATTGGATGCAGTTGCCATGATCAGGTTTATAAAATGGATAAAGGAGAACGTGGGGAAGGTTTCCATTACGGAAATTTCTGCTGCTGATTATTTGGAGCTGCTTAGAAAAGCCCAGGGCTCATATGAATTGAGCTTTGAAACCATATGTGCCTACGGACCTAATGGGGCAATTATACATTATACTGCGGATTCTAAATCGAACAGTGAAATAGAAAAAGATAATTTCTTGTTAGTTGATTCGGGGGGCCATTATATGGGAGGAACTACGGATATAACAAGAACCATTGCCTTGGGAGAAGTTTCTAAGGGGATGAAAGCAGATTACACAAAAATACTTGCGGGACATTTGGAACTTGCAATGGCCAAATTCCCCTTGGGAGTTACAGCGGCGGAGCTTGATATATATGCAAGAGCTCCTTTGTGGAAGCATGGTATAGACTATGATCATGGAACAGGCCACGGAATAGGTTATATGCTGAATGTTCATGAGGGACCTCAAAACATTAATTTCAGAAGAAGCAGAAATTCCGTGTTGATGCTACCGGGTATGGTAACATCAAATGAACCGGGTATTTACATAGAAGGTCATTATGGTATAAGACATGAAAATGATATTTTATGTATCAAAGAAAGCAACGGATATTTAGGGTTTGAGAATTTGACATTGGTACCTTTTGATTTGGATGCAGTTGATACGAATTATCTTACAAAGAACCAATTATTGGAATTGAACAGTTATCACAAAAGAGTTTATGAAGAAATATCTCCTTTTCTTGAAGAAGAGGAAAAATTATGGTTAATGAAGGCCACAAGGGAGATATAGGACGGAGAGGTTATGAATAAAAAACCATTTGAACAGGAACACGAAAACATGAAAGTTATGTTACAGAGGGTTTCGGAAGTTTATCCTGATAATATAGCTTTTGTTGTAAAAAAACATGAAAAGAAAAAAGCCATCTATGAGAATCATACATACAACATGCTTTTTGAAGATACCAAGGCTTTGGGAACAGTTCTTTTATCCAAGGGCTATGGTGATGGAAGGTTTGCAATAATGGGAGAAAACAGTTATCCTTGGATAATGACATTTTTTTCCGTAGTAAACGGAGTCGGTGTTGCAATACCCATTGACAGAGCTATGCAAATTGATGAAGTTGAAAGCTGCTTAAATAGAAGCAAGGCAAATGTGTATTTTTTTGATAAAAAGGCATTACCTATAGCAGAGCAGGTATGTAACAGAGATAACACGGAAGTCAAAATGTTTGTTGGCTTGGATTTTAAACCTGAATTTGGATTTTCATTGGAAGAACTTCAAAAAGAAGGGGAGACTTTAATAGGAAAAGGCGACAAAAGTTATGATGAAAGGGAAATAGATAATGACAAAATGTCAGTTATGGTTTTCACATCCGGTACCACTGCTAAATCCAAAGCCGTTATGCTTTCCCATAGAAATATAACGAGTAATATATATGGAATGGCCGGCTTTGAAAAGATGTATGAAGATGATGTTAATATGGCCTTTTTACCTTTTCATCATGTTTTTGGACTGACAGGACTGATGGTAATGATAACATATGGCGCAAAAAATGTATTTTGTGACGGGCTGAAGTATTTCCAAACGAATCTAAAGGAATATAAAGTTACGGTGTTCATGAGTGTGCCTTTACTGCTGGAAACGCTGTATAAACGTTTGTACAAGGAAATTGAAAAGCAGGGGAAAGCCAAAGTTGTAAAGAGGGCTTTAAAGCTATGTAACGCAACAGAAAAAATAGGTATAGATATTAGAAGGAAGGTATTCAAAAGTATACTGGACCAATTGGGGGGGGAATATAAGGTTTATAATAAGCGGGGCAGCTCCTTTTGATCCTGAAGTTGAGCAGGGCCTTTCGGATTTTGGAATTTTAGTTGTAAACGGATATGGATTGACAGAAATGTCCCCTGTAATAGCTTCAGAAAGCCATATTTACAGAAGGCCCGGAACAGTTGGTATGGTTTTGCCAAATGTTCAAGCCAAATTAAAGGATATAAATGAAGATGGAATAGGTGAAGTTTTGGCAAAAGGACCCAATGTTATGCTTGGATATTATGAAGACCCTGAAGCCACATCAAAGGTCATAGAAGATGGTTGGTATCATACCGGTGATTTGGGATATTTTGATAAAGATGGATACCTTTGGCTAAGCGGAAGAAAAAAGAATGTGATTGTCCTTAAAAGCGGCAAGAATGTATTCCCTGAAGAGCTGGAGCAACTATTAAATAAATTGTATTATGTTTCCGAAAGTATGGTTTTCCCTTTGGAAAAGCATAATGAATTTGTAATATGGGCTAAAATTGTATATAAAGAAGAATACCTTGATGAAAATGACTTGGATATAAAGCAGTTTAAAAAGGTTGTTGCAAAGGATCTTGATAAGATTAACAAAACATTACCCCATTACAAGCATATAAAAAAGCATTTTTTGTCCACTAGACCTACAATAAAGACAACGACTGCAAAGACAAAAAGAAATGAAGAAATAAAAGCAATTAGAGAAGAATTAAATCAATTGGAGGGTTGAATGCGTGTCTGAAATTATTATATATTTAACATTCCTGTTGGGCTTGATTTTGGTTGTTAAGGGCGGAGACTATTTTGTAGATGCATCAACATGTATAGCGAAGGCTTTAAGGGTACCAACATTTATAATTGGGGCTACAATAGTTAGTATAGCCACAACTTTACCGGAGGTTTTGGTATCCGTTATAGCTGCAGCAGATGGAAAAACAGAGATGGCAGTGGGAAATGCTGTGGGCTCTGTAATAGCTAATACGGGGCTTATAATGTCTTTAGCTTTGGTTTTTATGTCGATTGAAGCCAAGAGAATACACTTTATGAACAGAGGGATATTATTGATAGCTGCTGCCGCAGTTTTATATCTCGCATGTGACGGTGGGGAATTGTCTATACCCGGAGCATTGATTCTTTTAGTGATATGTGGTCTTTATATATTTGAAAACATCAGAGCTACGAAAAAACACAGAGAACCTGAATGTGATTGCTCTATTGAGTTCGATAAAAACGGAAAGATAAAATATGCATTGATGTTTATAGGGGGAGCAGCGGGAATTATAATTGGCTCAAGATTGCTTGTTTCAAGCGGATCTGAAATTGCTATGATGTTTAATGTTTCTGAAAGAGTTATTGCTGTCACTATAGTGGCAGTGGGAACATCACTGCCGGAACTGGTAACTACGGTAAGTGCTATAGTTAAGAAGGAGGCAGGATTATCAATAGGTAACATAATTGGTGCAAATATTATTGATTTGACGCTGATTTTGCCAATTTGTTCGGTGGTTTCCGGAGAGAAGCTTCCGGTTGGCCCGGGGACAATAAACATTGATTTGCCCGCCGCACTTATATTGACATTAATGGCGATGATTCCCATATTCGTAAAAGAAAGGGGTTATACCCTGCAGGGAATATTGATGTTTGTGGGTTATATTTTTTATTTGACCTTAGCTGTAGTCTGATAAGATTTTTTCAATAACGAGCATGGAGAAAAGATTGATTTCTCTATGCTTTTTTAGTTCTTCCTCTTCTACGATAAGGTAACCATTTATTAAGGGCAATTCCCCACTATTGTTTTCTATAAAACCGGCATCCAAATATTTACCATTCTTTTCTTGGAAGGTAGGAATCAGTATTTCAAAGATTCCTTCCGTTTCATCAAAATGGGCTTCATAATTATATGAAAAGTTTCCAAAGGTATCAATTGAAAGGGGAGAATGATATTGCTTACCTGATATTTTCAAGTATCCCTTAATCAATCGAGGCTTTACATAAAGATTCATAAACGGAAAACCGTTATCGTACATTGCATTGTGGAAATCACAAAATTTAATCAAAGGTAACAGTTTATAAAGCTGAATTACATCCTCTCTATTATGGGTAAGAATTAAATCCTCGGTTTTTTTATCCTTTGTTTTCACATAAGTTTTATATAGCTCGGCGCTTTTTCCACCATCTATGGTATCATATCTGTCCTTATCAATTCCCATAAAAGCTTCCATGGATTTTTGACTTAAACTACCCGTAAGACTTTTTAGAGTCGAATGGTTTCTAAAAATCTTATAAAGATCCATATTATAGTATTCAAGGTTAGTAGTTTTAAAATATTTTTTCATTTTAATTTTGAAAAAGGGAATATCAAAACCATCCCCATTGTAGGTCATTAGAAAATCAACCTTCTTATCATTTAAATAGTTTAATGTTTCTTCAATAATCTTTGCTTCTTCCTTTGGCTCTTCAGCTAAAAATTGTGTTACTAAGGCTTTATCGTTTTCGATGGTCAAAACAGCCGTTAAAACAATTTTATCCCAGTTGAAATTTAGACCTGTTGTTTCAATGTCAAAAACGCAGCATTTTTTACCTAAAAAATATGAAGCAATTATTTTGCTGTCATAGATATTCAAATTTTCTGTGGTTACAATTTTTTTCATCTTTACTCCTATTAAATAGCAAAATAGACCGCAGGGGAGCGGTCTATTTTGTAAAAGGGTATTGGGACTAGAGATTAATGAGATTATCAGGGGGGATAACCTCTAGACTAATTATACCTAAGCATTGGCTTAAATGCAAGGATAAATTAGATAAATGTTAAAAAAATGTTAATCTCTTTTTATACATTAAAAAGGAAATGGATTACATCTCCGTCCTTTACAATGTATTCTTTACCCTCTGAACGTATAAGACCTTTTTCCCTTGCTTTGGCTAAATTGCCTTCACACTCCAACAAATTATCATAAGAAATTGTTTCTGCTCTGATAAAGCCTTTTTCAAAATCTGTGTGGATTTTACCGGCAGCTTGGGGTGCTTTAGTACCTCTTTTTATTGTCCAAGCCCTTACCTCCGGTTCTCCTGCTGTTATATATGATATCAAATCAAGGAGAGAATAAGAGGCTTTTATAAGCTTTTCTAAGCCGGATTCCTTTATACCCAATTCGTCTAAAAACATTTCCCTTTCATCGTCTGATAGCTCTGCCATTTCTGCTTCTATTTCCGCACAAACAACTACCACTTCGGCTTTTTCTTTTTTTGCAAATTCTCTTACCATTGAAATGTAAGGATTGTCTTCCTTTGCAATATCTTTTTCGGATACATTTGTTACATATATTATTGGCTTTGATGATAACAGATTAAGGGATTCGACATATTCCCTTGTCTCTTCATCTGAATCCATGGCTCTGGCAGAATTGCCCTGACCTAAAAACTCTATAACATCATCGATTATATCCAATTCTCTTTTTACTGATTTATCCCCTTTAAGGTTTTTGGAAAGACGAGACTTGGTTCTTTCCAATATTTCGAGATCTGATAATATTAGCTCTGTATTGATTGTCTCAATATCAGAAATAGGGTTAATGACACCATCTACATGTACTATGTTTTCATTTTCAAAACACCTTACAACATGAATAATGGCAGAAACCTCCCTTATATGTCCCAAAAACTTGTTGCCTAAGCCTTCTCCCTTTGAGGCACCCTTTACAAGACCTGCGATATCGCAAAATTCAATGGTTGTATATATTGTTTTTTTTGAGTTATATATTTCATGTAGTACCTTTAATCTTTTGTCAGGAACCGTAACAACTCCGATGTTTGGTTCTATTGTGCAAAACGGATAATTTGCAGCTTCTGCGCCGGCCTTTGTTATGGCATTAAATAATGTACTCTTGCCAACATTTGGCAAACCAACTATTCCTAATTTCATATTTAATTCTCCTTGAGTTTTTTATTTCTTTTATATAATATTATGTAAAATATCAGGCAAATAATAAGTATTGAGACACTTATGACCTGAGCTTGCCTAAGGCTTCCTATCATTAAGCTATCTGTTCTTAGACCTTCAACAAAAAATCTTTCCAAAGAATATAGTATTCCGTAAAGACAAGCTATCTGGCCTTTGAATGAAGCTTTTTTTTCAAAAGCTATAAGAAAAACTCCTAAAGCCAAGCACCAAAGGGATTCATATAAAAATGTTGGGTGCACATATTCACCATTAACCAAAATTGCCCAGGGCAAATCTGTTTCCACTCCATGGGCTTCCGAATTAAAGAAGTTTCCCCATCTACCTATGGATTGGGCAAAGGCCACTCCCGGTAAAAGCAAATCAAATACATCCAATACTTTTACCTTGTAATATTTGCAAACAAAATAAGCAGCAATGATTCCGGCTATTATTCCACCGTGAATTGCGAGACCGCCGCCCCTTATGTTTATAATCTTAGATATATCTCCCATGTAGTATTCCCAAGTGAATATTACATAATAAAGCCTTGCCCCGATTATTCCCATGGGCAAAACCCAAATCACTATGTCCAAAACTCTCTCTTGCTCTATCCCATAGCGGGGAGCTCTCAAATATGAAGATACAACTGCTGCTATAACTCCGATGCCGATCAATATTCCGTACCACCTTATGTCATAGCCTAATATTGAAAAAGCTATAGGGCCTGGTGAAACCATAAAAAACCTCCTAAAAGTAAATTCAAACCATTATATCATAGATTGAATGAATATAAAAATAAATATATGAAAAAGGGAATAATATACTTGAAAAAAGAACTTATGTTCGATATAATTATCGAACAAGGAGGATGATGATATGGCAATTATACATGTTGATGCCAATTCGGCATTTCTAAGCTGGACGGCTGCTTGGCTTTTAGAAAATGGCGAAACATTGGATCTAAGAGAAGTTCCTTCTGCAATTGCGGGTAATCCCAAGAATAGAAATGGTATAATTTTAGCAAAATCAATCCCTGCCAAAAATTATGGAATAAAAACGGGGCAACCTCTACACGAGGCCATTAAATTATGTCCTGATATTTTAATATGTCCTCCGAATTTTGACCTTTATATAGCTTGCAGCGATGCGATGCTTTCCATAATATCCGAATATTCACCAAATGTTGAGCGATATAGTGTGGACGAATGTTTTTTAGAATACAAAGAGTCAAAGGACAGTTTTGATGATGTTATAAAAATCGGGAATGAGATAAGGGAAAGGATAAACAGTGAATTGGGGTTTACTGTTAATGTAGGAATAGGGAATAATAAACTTTTGGCAAAGATGGCAGGAGAACTTAGAAAACCCAATATGACCCATACGATTTTTAAGGAAGAAATAAAAGAAAAGCTTTGGCCATTACCTGTGGGAGAACTTTTTATGGTGGGTAGGGCAACGAAAAAAAAGCTTAATAAAATGAACATAAATACTGTGGGAGATTTGGCGAATTGCGACAAACTTTTTCTAAAAGCCATGTTAAAATCCCAGGGAATTTTAATATGGAATTATGCCAACGGTATAGATGATTCCAAGATAATTTTGAATAATGAAATATTAAGAAAGGGCATATCAAATAGTATGACCATAAAATATGATGTTTATGAAAAAGAAGAAGCCCACAAATACTTGCTTTCATTATCGGAAAGGGTCACAGGAAGGCTCAGAAAACACCATCTGAAAACATCATTGGTGAGCATAAGAATAAGAAACAGCAATCTTATGGGTTATACCCATCAAATGAGATTGGACTCATATATAGACAGTACTTCAGATATATATAAATATGCTTGCAAACTTTTTGATGAAATATGGAATGGGGAGCCCATAAGACAGCTGGGGATTGCCCTAAGCCAGCTTTGCAGAAATGATAGCTATCAAATTTCCGTTTATGAAAAAATAAATTCCGGTTATGAAAAAAATAGGAAAATGGACTTTGTTGTTGACGAAGTAAGAAGCAGATTCGGAGAGGAATCCATATACCGGGGAGTTTTTAGCAATGGCTTAATAAGGCCCCTTGAAGGGGGTACAAACAATGGAAACTTCATAATGATGGGCGGATATAGGAGGTGATTAAAGTGAAGATACTTTCAAAAGAAATAGATACAATAGTCATTTTTAAAAAAGGGGAAGTACCCCTTCCATATAAATTTAAATATTCGGAGGTAAACGAAGAAAAAGAAGAAATTAAAATTGATAAGATAATAAAGACGGAAAAACGAAGGATAACGGGAATTGAAACAATAATATATTTTTGTCAGTCCCAAATAGGTGATAAACTTATCCAATATGAATTAAAATATATAATAGGGGAATGTAGGTGGGTTTTGTATAAGCTATAGAATTGAAAAAATTGTAAAAATGTGTTAACATTATAGCAAATCAAACGAGAGGCAGGATATATTTTTATGATGCGTTTTAATAGCGTAAATGCAGAAAAGTTTTTTACAGATAAGGAATTTGATTTTTCATATAAAGAGGCCGAAAGGGCAAATCATATTCTGCAAAAGGGCACTTCATATGTTGGATGGAAGGATCTTCCGTTTAACTGTGATGTAAATGAAACAGAAAGAATAATTAAGATATCAAAGGATATTAGGAAAAAATGTAATACCTTTGTTGTTATAGGAATCGGGGGCTCATATTTGGGGGCACGCATGGTAATTGATGCGTTGTCAGAGTCCTTTTTTAATGAAAACAAAATCGAAATAATATATGCGGGTAACAATTTGAGCAGTGACTATATTTCGGATTTGCTTAAATATTTGGAAACCAGGGAGGTTTGTGTAAATGTCATATCGAAATCAGGTAAAACCATCGAACCGGCAATAGCATTTAGATTGATCAATAAATTTATGGAAGAAAAATATGGTGTGGAAGAAGGCGTTAAAAGAACATATATAACCACCGATGAAAAAAATGGAGCACTCAGGGAACTGGCAAATAAGCTGGGGAATGAAACCTTCGTTGTCCCCGGGGACATAGGGGGAAGGTATTCGGTTTTAACACCGGTGGGACTTTTGCCCATTGCAGTTGCGGGTTATGACATAAAGCTACTTTTAAAAGGTGCTAAAATTGCCGCAGAGAACTATAAAGATTATGTGTTAAAATATGCTGCGGTAAGAAACATATTGGAGGGTAAAGGTAAGGATATAGAGCTTTATGTTTCTTATGAGCCTAAGCTTAAGATGCTAATTGAATGGCTGAAGCAGCTTTATGGAGAAAGTGAAGGCAAGGAGGGAAAGGGAATTTTCCCTGCGGGTTTAATATATACCACGGATTTACATTCAATGGGCCAATATGTGCAAGAAGGGAAAAGGATATTATTTGAAACAAACATATCTATAAACCATTTAAAATCAAAAGTAAGTATTCCCCATGATGATGATGATTTGGATGGCCTAAATTATCTTTGCGGCAAAAATATAGATGAAATAAATAAGATTGCATCCGAGGCAACTGCCATGGCCCATGTGGATGGGGGAGTACCGAATCTTTTAATAGAAATTGACAGCTTGGATGAAACGAATATAGGTGAGCTTATTTACTTTTTTGAGTGGGGATGTGCCGTAAGCGGATATATGAATGGGATTAATCCATTTGATCAACCGGGGGTGGAAGCATATAAAAAGAATATGTTAAAGCTTCTGGGTAAGGAAGGTATATAAGGGAGGAGCATTATATGACAAGCGCAATGATTAAATATGAAAACTGGCGAAGTAATCCATATATTGATGATGAAACAAAGAAAGAACTTGTTGATATCGAAAACAATGAAATAGAGATCAATGAGAGATTTTCCTTAGATATTGACTTTGGAACAGCAGGGCTTAGGGGAATCAGAGGTGCGGGAACAAATAGGATCAATGTTTACAATATTGCATTGGCAACCTTAGGTTATGGAAAAGTTTTGCTTGAAAAGGGAGATTCCGTAAAAGCAAGGGGAATAGCGGTATCCTATGACACCAGAATTTGTTCTTATGAATATGCGGAAATGGTAGTTAAGGTTTTATGTGAGCTGGGAATTAAAACATATCTTGTGTTTGAAGGCAGACCTGTTCCCATGCTTTCTTATGCCATCAGAGAATATGACTGTGTAGGAGGAATAATGATAACGGCATCCCATAACCCTTCAAAATATAACGGTTTTAAAGTATATGGCGAAGATGGATGCCAGCTTAATCCTTCTGATGCAAAAAAAGTGAAAAATGAAATGGAAAAAATTTCCAATATATTTGAATTCGTAAATTCACTAAAAAGTATAGATAAGCTTTCGAAGGAATGTGCTGTAATATACTTGGGAGAAGACCTTGATCAAAGCTATAACGATATGCTGTTATCCCTAGCCATAAACGGAGAAATAGTCAAAAAACATGGAGATATGAAAATAGTGTATTCTCCCTTGAACGGTACGGGGAACAAGCCCGTAAGAAGGGCCTTGGGGAGTTTGGGATTTAAGGATATTATAGTAGTACCGGAACAGGAAAATCCGGATGGAAACTTCCCTTCGGTAGATGTACCTAATCCGGAACTCAAGGAAACCATGGAATTGTCCATAAATCTGGCAAAAAAAACAGAAGCAAGCCTTGCCATTGCAACAGATCCTGATGCGGATAGGACGGGGCTTTGTGTCAGAGATCATGATGGAGAATACAGACTTTTAAGCGGTAACCAAATAGGAATACTTTTGATGGAATACATATTAAGTGAAAAGTCAAAGAAAGGAATACTGCCTAAAAACAGTTTTTGCGTCAGCACCATAGTATCCACAAAGCTTTCCAGGAACATATGCGAAGACTATGGGGTTAAGCTTTATGAAGTTTTGACCGGCTTTAAATTTATCGGAGAAAAAATAAAGGAGCATGATGAACAAGGCGATGAGCATTTTCAATTTGGTTTTGAAGAAAGCTTTGGATATTTGTTAGGTACTAAAGTCAGGGATAAAGATGCGGTAGTTTCCAGTATGATACTTTCGGAAATGGCTGCTGTATCTTTGGAAAGGGGAGAAACCTTGTTTGACAGGTTAGAAAGAATATATGATAAATACGGATATGCCGCAGAAAAGACAATATCAATAATATGTGAAGGTTTGGAAGGTAAAAAGAATATTGATGACACCATGACAAAGCTTAGAAAAAATTTAGAAACCAGTTTGGATATTGCGGGAATAAAGGTGAATTCGGTGAACGATTATTTAACCGGTACCAAATATTATTCTTCCTTCGGAGATACAAAGAAAATTGATCTGCCTTCAAGCAATGTTTTGATATATGAGCTTGAAGGGAATGACTGGTTGGCAATAAGACCTTCCGGAACAGAGCCCAAATTAAAACTCTATTTTGGCTTTTACAGTGATGATAAAAATTTGGCTAATATGAGACTTTCAGAAGTTAGCAGTGCTGTAATTGATAAAATGAATTATGAATTAAAAGGAGAATAGGATGAGTATATTATTGACAGGAGGGGCGGGTTATATAGGATCCCATACAGCAGTTGAGTTAATTGAGGCAGGCCATGAAGTAATAATAGTTGATAATTACTATAACAGTAAACCTGAAATAATTAAAAAAATAGAAGCGATAACCGGTAAAAAAATAGAAGCATATGAGATTGATTGCACCGATTATGAACAATTAAAAGTACTGTTTGATGAGAAGAAAATAGAAGGGGTTGTACACTTTGCCGGGTATAAGGCTGTGGGGGAATCCGTGGAGAAGCCACTTAAATATTATGAAAATAATATAAACTCCGCTATAACGGTTTTAAAACTAATGAAGGAATACAATATAAATAAATTCGTATTCAGTTCATCCGCAACGGTTTATGGGGATGCTAAAACGGTGCCCTGCGATGAGACTATGGAAACGGGCTGCACTAATCCTTATGGCTGGACAAAATATATGATTGAACAGATAGTTAAAGATGTGGCTGTTTCTTGGCCTGAATTCAGTGGAGTTCTTTTAAGATATTTTAATCCCATAGGAGCCCACAAAAGTGGACTTATCGGAGAAAAAAACAATGATATACCCAATAATTTAATGCCTTATATAACGATGGTGGCAGATGGGAAATTGGATAAACTTAAGGTTTTTGGCAATGACTATGACACAAAAGACGGCACGGGGGTAAGAGACTATATTCATGTTGTTGACTTGGCAAAGGGACATGTAAAGGCAATGGAATATGCCCATAGCAAAAAGGGTATAGAAGTTATTAATCTTGGAACGGGAACGGGATACAGCGTACTTGAGGTTATAAAAACCTTTGAAAAGGCCAATGATATAAAAATTGATTATGAAATTGTCGGTAGAAGGCAAGGAGATATTGCGGAAATTTATGCTGATACAAAAAAGGCAAAAAAATTACTTGATTGGGAAGCTGAAGAATCTCTTATGGATATGTGTAAAGATGCATGGAGATGGGGAAAAAATAATTTTTAGTAGGATGGGGCAATGGATATAAAAATTAGATTAAAAAATATTGATAACTACAGGGAACTCTTTGAAGCTTTGCCAATGCATGTTTTTTGGAAAGATGTTAATCATATTTATCTTGGAGCAAATTCAAAATACATCATAAGTAATAACTTTGTCAAAGATGAATTTATAGGTAAATCCGATTACGAACTTTTTGATAAAAATTTTGCCGATCAATTTGTAAGGGGAGATCAGATTGCATTGACCGGGGTTGTTTACGAGGATAAGCCGGAACCTAACTTAAACAATTTGGACGGAAGAAGGATATTTAAAGCAATAAAAGTGCCTCTTTATGATGAAGAGGATAATGTGGTGGGAATTTTGGGTCTTGTTCAAGATTTGACTGTGGAAGAAAGCGAAGTAATAAATGCACTGAATACGGGGTATTATAAATTACAAAAAGAGATTTTGGATACTATGACATCTTCTGTTTTGGTAATTGACCCAAGGGATTATACAATACTTTTTGCCAATAAAAATGCGGAAAAGCTTTTTAAGATTAATAAAGAGGGTATGATTAATCGCAAATGCCATATGGCACTGGCTAATAGGGAAAAGCCTTGTGAGTGGTGTAAGCTTTTTGATGAGAAATCACAAAAGGAATATATGGAAACCAGAATTTACTCCCAGGATAAATTTGTTAAGCTTCATGTGGAAAAGATAACCTGGAACGGCAGAGAAGCACTGATTAGGTACGACGAAGATATCACAGATATAAAAAAGGCTGCCGAGGAGATGTCAAGGGTAAGACAGGAAAGTGAAATGAAAAATAAATTCCTGGCTAATATGAGCCATGATATAAGGACTCCCCTTAATGCGGTTTTGGGATTAGCGGAATTGGGATTGGAAGCGGACAATGCTGAAGATAAAGACGATATAATAAAAAAAATTCTGAGCTCGGGGAAATATTTATCAAAAATACTAAGTGATATACTTGATATGACTAAAATAGCAGCTGGTGAAATTAAGATAGAAGAAACTAAAGTATATGTTCCTAAATTTGAAAAAGAACTTATTACAATACTAAAAGCCCAAGCGGATAGTAAAAATATAAATTTGAATTTTCAATTTTCGGAGGAACATGATTATCTTTTGTTTGATAAAAATCATGTAATGCAAATTCTCATTAATTTGTTAAATAATGCAATAAAATATACAAAAGAAGGCGGAACTGTAACATTTAGAAATAAATTTGAAATTGATGAATATGGAAGAAGTTACTGCAACTGTACCATAGCTGATAATGGCATTGGAATATCGGAAGATTTTATTGAGAAGATGTATGTACCTTTTGAACGGGATACAAGGGTGGATAAAGGTAACTACGAAGGAACGGGCCTTGGTTTATCAATAGTTAGATTTTTATTGGATGCCATGAACGGAAGTATTAAATGCAAGTCAAAAGAAGGCGAAGGTACTGAGTTTGCCGTTAGAGTACCTGTCAAAATAATAGATGAAAAAAATCAAAATGAGTATGATTCTCAAAATAAAGTGGCTTATGAAAAGGCTTTAGAGGGTTTGAATGTATTAGTGGTGGAAGATATTGATATCAATGCTTATGTTGTTACTAAGCTTTTAAGCAGCAAAAACATTAATTCTGAAGTGGTGAAAAACGGAAAAGAAGCCATAGATTTTATGGAATCGGACAAGAAAGACTTGATAGATGTGATACTTATGGATATAAAAATGCCTGTTTTGGATGGTCTTAAGGCTACAAAAATATTGAGGGGAAAAGGCATTAAGATTCCGATAATCGGACTGTCTGCAAATGCCTTCGAGGAGGACATAAGGGCAAGTGAAGAAGCAGGGATGGATGCATATTTATCTAAGCCTATTAATATAGATGAATTGATATCAAAACTTAAAGAGTTAGTATAAAAAAGCGCGCTGAGGTCAGCGCGTTTTGACTATTTCCAAAGAACCATAGGATATTTTCCATTTTTTTTCATCTTTTTTATGGATTCCGTAACCACCGGTTTGTCTTCTTTATATGTGACACCAAACCATTTATCATTTGATGATAATACTTCCACTTTGATGAGGTTTTTCTTAATTAGGTTATCAATCATGGTAGGTAGCAGATACTCTCCCTTAAGGGGGTTTATCATCATGGTTTTATCCAAAAATTCGGGGAAACCCTTTTTTGCATAATCAAGGAAAGATGCATCAATTCCCCACATATTCATTGAGACTTGAGTGCCGGGTTTTATTTCAAGCTCTTTGTCGCTTTCATAATAAACTATTTTTTCACCCTTTTTTTCTATATCATAGGTTTCTTTTAAATTAATCAATTTATTATCTTCCGAAGTTTTACAAACACCCCTTGTTACGCTACCGTTTTCCGAAAGAGTATTTTCGATATTGTATCCCACCATGCAGTAATCTTCCTTGGAAGCCTTTGTTAGCAAATAATCATATATTTTTACAAAAGCCTCTTTACCATAATAATCATCGGCATTAATAACCGCAAAGGGAGAATCAATAATATCTCTTGCAGCCAATATGGCATGGCAAGTACCCCAAGGCTTTGTTCTGCCATCTGGTAATTCATATCCCTGTGGTAAGTCGTTTAAGCTTTGATAAGCGTATTTAACGTCAAAATATTTACCGGATCCTTTTTCTATGAAGCTTTTGAAGGCTTCTTCGAAATCGTGCCTTATAACAAATACAACTTTTCTAAACCCTGCTTCATATGCATCATACAGCGAAAAGTCCATTATTATTTCGCCTTCTTCTGTTACAGGATCAATCTGCTTGAAGCCACCGTATCTGCTTCCCATTCCCGCTGCCATTATTAGTAATATTGGTTCCATAGCTTGCTCCTTTTCAGTAATCTTGTTTTTCTATTTTAACATTATACCAAGGCTAAGTAAAGAAACAATAAGGTAGTGCAAAAAATATTGATAGGGTGTATAATTATTTTATATTAAGTTTGTGAGGTTTTTATGAAAATTTCGATTAACGATGAATGGAATTATTTTGATAAATTCAGTTGTGACTTCATAAAGGAAAAGAAGGACGGAGAAGTCGTTAGATTACCCCATACCTTTGAAGTGCTAAAAGCAAATTATGTAAAGGCTGAAGACTATCAAAAGGATGCTCTTTATACTAAATCATTCAAAATGGATGATAAGTGGGTTGATAAGAGAATTTTTTTATATGTGGAGGGAGCGGGCCATCATTCTTATGTTTACTTAAACGGAACCTTACTAAAAGAACATAAATGCGGTTATACTGCCTATGAAGTGGAGCTTACCGATTATATTTTAAAGGAAAACCTATTAGCTATCAGGGTTGACAGCAGAGAAAATTCTGAAATACCACCATTTGGCGGTACAGTTGATTATTTGGGATACAGTGGTCTTTACAGGGAGGTTAGTCTATATATTAGAAATCAGTCATATATTGATGATGTTTATGTGCATACGGAAAAATCAACCCTATATGCCGATGTTTGTTTTAAAACGGAGAAAGACAATATAACGGTTGAATTTGAGCTGTTAGATGGTGAAAATAAAATTAATGTCTTGGTTAAAGAGACGGAAAAGAATAAGTATGAAATAAAGCCTAAAGAAGATATAGCCATGTGGGATATTGAGTCTCCCAAACTGTATCGTCTAAAGGTTAAAGCCATATTAGAGAATCAACTTTTGGATGAATATACTGTCAGATTTGGATTTAGAGATATCGTTTTTAATAAAGAAGGATTCTTTCTAAACGGTAAGAAAATAAAGATAAGGGGATTAAACAGGCATCAATCATATCCCTATGTTGGTTATGCAATGCCGGAAAGTGCCCAATATTCAGATGCAAGAATACTAAAAAAGGAGCTGTCATTAAATGCTGTAAGAACTTCCCATTACCCTCAATCAAAGCATTTTATAAATGCTTGTGACGAGTTGGGATTGCTTGTCTTTACGGAAATTCCGGGATGGCAGCATATCGGTGATGAAAAGTGGCAGGAAATTTCAATAAATAATGTTAAAGATATGGTGCTTCAATATAGAAATCATCCTTCAATAATTATGTGGGGAGTTAGGATAAATGAATCCAAGGATTTGGATGAATTCTATTACAAAACAAATAAAGCAGCAAGAGATTTGGATCCCTTTAGGCCAACCGGTGGGGTCAGATGCTACGATAAGAGCAACCTCCTTGAAGATGTATATACCTTTAATGATTTTAGTTTTAACGGTTCAAATGACGGAGCAAGGGGAAGGAAATCCGTTACAGGAAGGGATGATGTTCCATACTTGGTAACGGAATACAATGGACACATGTTCCCCACCAAGCCCTTTGATTCGGAAGCTCACCTATTGGAACATGCATTGAGGCATGCAAGGGTTGTGGATTCATATAGTCATAGAAGTGATATAGCAGGGGGCTTTGGCTGGTGCATGTCGGATTATCAAACCCATGTGGATTTTGGGGGAGATGATATGGTGTGTTACCATGGCGTATGTGATATGTTTAGGAATTTAAAACCTGCGGGATATTTTTATCAAAGCCAAGAAGACGATTTAAAGGTTTTGGAGGTGATGCCTTCAATGAACCTTGGAGAAAATCCTGAAAGCAGACTTGGTAAATTATATGCTTTTACAAATATGGACTATGTTGAACTGTATGTAGATGACATATACATTAATAGATTTTACCCAAAGGGAGATATGTATAAGGCGTTAAAGCATCCCCCAATAGAGATAGATGATATTATAGGAAATAAACTGGACAACGAAAATTACGGTGAGGGAATCAAAAAAGATATTAAGTATCTACTGAAAAGATATTCGGATGTTGGACTTTCGGGATTTACAATTAAAGATAAGATAAAGGCGATTAAGCTTATGACATTTTACGGTTTAAAACCAATGGATTTCACAAGACTTTATGAAAAATATATTGGTAACTGGGGAGGAGAGAGACCTAAATTTAAATTCATAGGATATAAAGAAGGGGAAGAATCCATATCAGTTACTAAGGGAGCATATAAAGAATGTGACTTGGAAGTGATTGTTGATAAAACCCATTTGATTGAAAAAGAAACCTATGATGTTGCTTCGGTAAGATTACGAATGCTTAATCAGTTTAATCAGATTATGAGATACTACCAAGAACCTCTTTTGATGGAAACAGAAGGACCTATAATGATATTGGGGCCAAAGATTGTCAGTTTAAAAGGAGGAATGGGAGGAACCTACATTAAGACCATGGGTAAAGGGGGAAAAGGAAGACTTAAAATAACTTATGGAGATAATATTATTAAAAGCATGGATTTTAATATAACAATAGGAGAGGTGGATAGATTATGACAGATAGGACAAAGGAAATTTTTGGTAACAAAATGTCCGATAAAACAATATTAAAGGCTGAAAAATCCAAGGAAAAATTCATTAATCAATTTGGAGATGACGGGGATTTGCCATATTGCTATCATCTGGAAAAAAATAAGACATTAAACGATATAATGGGTGTCAGGAATATGGTTTTGGGTAAGGCTGAGGATATCAGTAATGACAAAGCCATTATTATAGGGAACATCAGAATGGGTTTTGGTCATTACAGAATATCAATGGCAATGGCCTCTGCAGCTAATTCCATGGGATATACCCCTTACTGGATGGATTTAAATTCAATGAGAATTTCTACGGGGGGAAAAGTAATTGATAGTCAAAATAAGCTGTATTCACTGGGCTCTAGGCTGTCTTCAAAAAGTAAAATATTTAATAAATACTATTGGGAACCGTTGAATTATGAAGGATTTAAGAAAATTTCATACAACGCGGTGGACCAAAAAAATGCGGAGCTTATGGCACCGCTTTTCAAGGAAATACCAAAGGATATACCTGTGGTTGCAACCCATGTATGGCCGGCACAAGCTGCTTTGCATGGTGAAATGAAATATGTGGTAAATGCAATACCCGATAATTGGCCTATGGCATTACATCTTGCCGAAGGCAGTTATCATACTGTACAAACCCATTCCGCTTACCTGGGATATAGGCTGTTGAAGGGTATGGACGGAGATAATGTATTAAAACCGATTCCATCAAAGTATATTGAAGAAACCGGTCATTATATAGATCATGAAATTGTTTCTAATATAAAGGCTGACTGTAAAAGAAGAATGAAAAGAAGAAAAAACAATATGCCGGTTAGATTCCTGTTGACCATAGGCGGAGCCGGGGCACAAGGGGATATATTTAAAAGCATAATTGAATTTTTGATGCCATATGTAAAGAAAAAAGAAGCAGTAATATTTGTCAATGTGGGAGATTACAAGAATGTTTGGGACGGACTTAGGAAAAGCATTGCCGAACTTGATAGGGTTAGCATGGAACATTTTAATGATTGGGAAAAATCTGTTAAATATACCGATCATTGGTTGGATAATGAAATATACGGAATCCATGCATTTTATCATGAAGATATATTTGAAGCGGTATATATTACAAATCTGTTGATGAGATGCTCAGATGTCTTGGTAACAAAGCCAAGTGAACTTTCTTTTTATCCTGTTCCAAAGCTTTTTATTAAAAGGGTCGGGGGCCATGAAAAATGGGGAGCAATTCATTCATCCGAATTGGGAGACGGAACTGTTGAATGTGAAGATGTTCCTAATACTATTCAAATGGTAAAATTGATTATGGAAGATAACGAGATTATAAAGATGATGTGTGAAAATATAATGCAGAATCATAAAATTGGAATTTATAACGGAGCATATAATGTGATTAAGAAGGCAATTCAAATTAAGGAGGAAAGGTAGTATGAGACTATCAATTAGAGAAAAGGTTTCCTACGGCATGGGAGCTGTGGGCAAAGACATGGTTTATGCTTTTGTCTCAGGCTTTTTAATGTATTACTATAATACGGTGCTGGGCATATCCGCAACATTTATAGGAATTTTGTTTATGGCGGCAAGGATATTTGATGCCGTAAATGATCCCTTTATGGGAGTTATAGTGGAGAAAACGAGAACGAGGTATGGTAAATTTAGACCATGGCTTTTAATCGGTACTTTAATCAATGCCGGAGTTCTTTATGCCATGTATTCTATCCCAGAGGGACTGGAGGGTAACAGCTTGCTGGTGTATGCATCCGTTGCCTACATATTATGGGGTGTAACATATACAATAATGGATATACCTTATTGGTCAATGATACCCGCAATCACATCTCCCGGAAAGGAAAGGGAAAATGTTTCTGTTATTGCAAGGAGCTGTGCCGGCTTGGGATTTGCCATACCTACAGCCCTCGCTTTAGTCTTGGTGCCCATACTGGGGGGAGGAGACGAGAGACTTGGATTTAGCAGAGTATCAATTCTGATATGTGTATTCTTTATCCTGGGTATAATAGCAACGGTAACCAATGTAAAAGAAAAGCATGAAAGTAAGCAAAAGGCAACCACTGTTAAGGAAATGTTTGTGTCCTTATTCCGCAATGATCAAGCCATGATTGTTGTAATTGCAATTATCGTCTTTAATGCTTCGCTATACTTGACAAATCAATTGGCAATATATTTCTTTAGATTTGATATAGGAAATGTTGAATTGTTTGGACTTTTTGCCACTGTGGGAGGAGCAGTTCAAATTCTTTCCATGGTAAGCTTGCCGCTGCTTAGGAAAAAATTTGAATGTAAAAAAATATTAATAGGAGCCATCATAACTACTTTAGTTGGTTATTCCATGCTGTTCACACTGGGAATATTAAATAATCAAAATATTATTTTGCTTTGCATAGCCGCTATAATAATATTCTTTGGCTTTGGACTGGCAACAGTGCTTACTACAATATTTTTGGCTGATACGGTTGATTACGGTCAATGGAAAAATAATCAAAGGAATGAAAGTGTGGTGTTTTCACTGCAAACCTTTGTTGTTAAGCTTGCATCTGCAATTTCCGTATTAATTGCAGGAGTGGGCCTGGATTTGATTAAGCTTGATAAGGATGCGGCTATTCAAACGGTGTCCACTTTAAGTGGTTTGAGATTTTTAATGATAATAGTTCCCATGGCAGGTCTTATAGTATCAATTCTGTTCTTTACATCTAAGTACAAATTGACAGAAAAGAGAATGGGAGAAATAATGGTGGACTTGAAGGACAGGCAAGAAGAGGTTGGTAATGATAACTAAGATTGATAATCTGTTTATTTTAAATACTGAAAATACAAGCTATATCTTCAGAATTACTGAAGCACTTTTGCTTGAACACATTTATTATGGGAAGAGGGTAAATCCTTTTCCCATGAGTGACGCGGGTAAAGAAAAGCATGAATTTCCAAGGGGGAGTACAATAAGCTATTCTGATGATTTTAATAATCTTTGTCTTGAGGATCTGTGTTTGGAGTATTCTTCATATGGTAAAGGTGACATCAGAGAGCCATTTATTTTATGTGAGTATGAAGATGGCAGTGTTACTTCGGATTTTATATATTTTGATTATAAAATAGGGCATGATGACATCTGCAAAACCCTCCCAACATCCTACGGAAATGATAAGCTTGACGGTTTAAAAATAGTTTTAAAAGAAAAAAATCGTGATGTATATTTGGAACTATATTATGATGTTTATCCTGAATGTGATGTAATTACAAAAAGGATAAATGTGATTAATAAATGCAATGATGATGTCAGGTTAAATAGGGTAATGAGTTCGCAACTGGATTTTGATAATAAGGACTTTAATTTCATTACCTTTTCAGGCGCTTGGGCAAGGGAAATGGACATGAACTATATGCCTTGTAAAACGGGTACCGTTATAAACAGTTCCATCACGGGGACATCATCATCAAGACACAATCCTTTTGTAATGCTAGCGGAGTATAATGCCAATGAAAACATTGGTGATGTTTATGGAATTAATTTGGTTTATAGCGGAAATCATTACGAGGCTATTGAGGTGAATGGTTATGATAAGCTTAGGCTTATCAACGGAATAAACCCCAATGGTTTTAACTGGAAGCTTTCAAAAGGAGAAACCTTTGAAGCTCCTGAGGCCGTCCTTACATATTCAAAAGATGGCTTTAATGGTGTCAGCAATAACATGCATTTATTTATTAATAAACACATTATTAGGGGCTATTGGAAAAATCGAATCAGACCGATAATTAATAATAGTTGGGAAGCCGCATATTTTGATTTTAATCAAAGCAGAATATTAAATATGGCTAAGGCTGCCAAGGAAGTCGGTGTGGAGCTTTTTGTTTTAGATGATGGTTGGTTTGGTAAAAGGGATGATGATACTAAGGCGTTGGGGGATTGGTATCCAAATGACAAAAAACTTCCCGAGGGTATAGAGGGTATATCAAGTAAGATAAATGAAATTGGCCTTGATTTTGGTATATGGGTCGAGCCTGAAATGGTTAATAGGGATAGCGATTCGTACAGAAAGCATCCGGAGTATGCACTGGAGCACTATGATATTAACCAAAGCTTGGGAAGAAACCAATTGATTCTTGATCTGACAAATAAAGAAGTAAGGGAACATATTTTCGATGAAATGAAGAACTTATTTAGTTCAGGCAATATAAAATATGTTAAATGGGATATGAACAGAATTTTTTCGGATGTGTTTTCCAAGGCTTTACCTAAAGACAGACAGGGAGAAGTTTTTCATAGATATGTGTTAGGCCTTTATGAAATATTAGAAAGACTACAAAAAGAGTTTACGGAAATATTATTTGAAAGTTGTTCTTCCGGCGGAAACAGATTTGATTTGGGTATGCTTTGCTATATGCCACAGGTATGGGCAAGTGATAATACCGATGCTTTGTGCAGATGGACTATACAAAGGGGATACAGCTATGGATATCCTTTATCTGCCATATCTGCCCATGTATCCGATAGTCCGAATCATCAAACTTTAAGGAAAACCGGTATAGAAACAAGATTTCAAGTTGCATGCTTTGGAAATTTGGGGTATGAATTAAATATTGCCGAATTAAGCAAGGAAGAAAAGGATGCCATTAAAAAGCAAATAAGCTGGTATAAGGAATATAGGAATGTTTTGCAGTTCGGTGAATTTTATAGGATCAAGGAAAACTCTTGGTTGACGGTAAGTGATGATAAAAAGCTGGGTGTAGGGATTTTATTCCAGGAATTGGCTAAGGCAAATTTCGGGTACTTAAAATTTAAAACTGTTAATCTTGAGAATGATTGCTACTATAGTTTCAAAAACAGGATAATTGATACTAATATTATGGAATTTGGAAGCTTGATTAACGCAGTATCTCCTGTGCATATAAAGAATAAATCCACATTATACAATGTTGTTTCTAAATTCGTCAAGCTTAATGGTGAAGTTGAAAACTATTTTTTGACAGGTGAATACTTAAATAATGTGGGAGTTAAGCTAAAAGCCGGATTTTCGGGTACCGGATATAATGAGGATACGAGAATTATGCCTGATTTTTCTTCCAGATTATTTATAATGGAAAGGGCCCATGAATATTTTTCTCCGGGAAGGATTAACCTTATTGGGGAACATATTGACTATAACGGAGGGAAAGTATTGCCTTGTGCCATTAATCTTGGAATAACAGGTTATTTTTCAATGAGAGATGATAAAAAGGTTGTTTTGTACAGCTATGAATTTGACAGGGAAGGCGAGCATGAATTTGATTTGGAGAAAATTGAAATCAAAGTAAATGACAGCTGGGCGGCATATGTTAAAGCTGTACTTTTGGAATTTGAGAGTAAGGGATATCATATTGATAAGGGATTTAATCTTCATGTCAGAAGCAATCTTCCCAAAGGAAGTGGTCTGTCTTCTTCAGCCTCTTTAGAGGCTTTGGTGGCACATATCCTAAGCGAGGAATACTATTTTTACTTGGATGATGTTGATTTGGCTTTGCTGTGCCAGAAAGCTGAAAATGAACATATAGGTGTCTCTTGCGGTATTATGGATCAAATGGCTGTGATATCGGGGAAAAAAGGCAAGTGTATGTATCTTGATACTGATAGTTTGGAATATGAATATGTGCCTATAAGGTTCAAAGGTTATTCACTGGTCATATGTAATACAAATAAAGAGCGAAAGCTGAGTGAATCTAAATATAACGATAGAATCAAAGAGTGCAATGAAGCATTAATATATTTACAGAAGGAAATCGATGCCAAGAACCTATGTGAAATAAGCTTAAATCAGCTTGAGGAGAACAAAACCCTTATACCTGAAGAAATATACTATAAAAGGGCAAGACACGTTGTAACGGAAGATAAGAGGGTATATGAGGCTAAAGAACTTTTAAAGAATAACGACATCGAAGCATTTGGAGATTTGTTAAATGAATCCCATGATTCTTTAAGGGATGATTATGAAGTGACGGGACCGGAACTTGACGCTATAGTAAATGCTGCAAGAATGCAAGACGGAGTATTGGGTGCCAGAATGACAGGTGCGGGTTTTGCAGGATGTGCGATAGCTTTGGTTAAGACAAAAAATCTTCAGGAATTCATGGACAATGTGGGTAAAATATACCTGGATAATGTGGGTTATGAAGCATCTTTTGAAACTGTAGAAATTGTGGACGGAACTAAAAGAATTAATTAAAAAATATCATAAAAAACATTGACAATAATTGTGTTTTTTGGTATTATATCACTTGCGACGATTTAAAAGTCGCAACCTTTGGCGGTGTAGCTTAGTTGGCTAGAGCGTCCGGTTCATACCCGGAAGGTCGGTGGTTCGAATCCACTCGCCGCTACCATGGGGGCGTATAGCTCAGCTGGGAGAGCACCTGCCTTACAAGCAGGGGGTCATAGGTTCGAGCCCTATTACGCCCACCATTTAAATATTCGGCCTGGTAGTTCAGTTGGTTAGAATGCCAGCCTGTCACGCTGGAGGTCGTCGGTTCGAGCCCGATCCAGGTCGCCATATTTATTTTACTTAATTGACAACAGAATATTAAAATGTTATAATTTTTTTTGCAAAAACACATTATGGTGGGTATCGTCAAGTGGTTAAGACACAGGGTTGTGGCTCCTGTATACGTGGGTTCGACTCCCACTACCCACCCCATATTTATTGGGGTATCGCCAAGCGGTAAGGCAATGGATTCTGATTCCATCATGCGCAGGTTCGAATCCTGCTACCCTAGCCAAGAATACAATATAATATCATAATATACGGCGACATAGCCAAGTGGTAAGGCAGAGGTCTGCAAAACCTTTATTCCCCAGTTCAAATCTGGGTGTCGCCTCCACAAGAAAAGCTGTCAGAAACCTGCAATTGCAGGGAGTAGGGCGGTTTTTTTAATTTTATAAAAAATATATTAATAGACCTTTTTATAGGACAGCAAATTATTTAATATTAACTTGAAAATATTGCTTATTGTATAGTTAAGTTAGTTGGAGGTAAAAATGACTAAAGGTAAAATTAGAAAATGTAAGTCTTGCGGTAATGAAATTGGTAGTAAAGGTAAGGTGATATGTCCAAATTGCGGAACAATTAATAAAGTCGCTGTTTTTAAAAGACCTTGGTTTATAGTGATCATAATGCTTGTTATGATTGTTGTATTTGTGGCTTCTTGCGGTGGAGAGGATGAAAGTGATAATAAGGATGTTAGTACAAATGATAATGGGACTGTAACTGTTACAAGGGAAGCAACAGATGTAACGGTTGATGAACTCATAGAAGCCTTAGATGAAAATGCTTTAAAAGCAGCAGATACATACAAAGGTATGTATGTTAGATTGACAGGAGAATTATCGGTTATTGATTCTTCAGGAGATTATTTTTCTTTAGCACCTATGCATGACGATTATTCCTTTGATACTGTGCTCTGCTATATAAATGAAGAGCATCTTGATAAAGTTATGGAATTCACATCGGAACAAGAAGTGACCGTGGTAGGTGAGATTACAGATGTTGGAGAATTCTTGGGATACTCATTAGAAGTTGAGACTATTGAATAGTTAATATGATTTAGTAAACTGCCATTACTCCCTTGAGTATGGCAGTTTTTAATTTCCTGTGATATAATAATTCAATATACTAAATTGAGGGGGATGATATGGGTAATAAAATAGCATTAATCAACTGTTCGCTTTTGGACGGAAGTGAAAATATGAAGTTGCAGGAAAATATGACTGTGGTAATCCAAGATGAAAAAATTGCTGAAATAGGGGAAAATATTTCCGTTAGCGGATGCAAGGTAATAGATTTAAAAGGAAAGTATTTGTTGCCGGGACTTATAAATGCCCATGTGCATTTACCCGGAAGTGGAAAACCTAAAAAGGGTGAATCTCAGAATGCTGATAGTGTTAAACGGTTAATGAAAAACCCTATAACTAGGTATATAGTAAAGAAAATGTGCCAAGGCTATGCCAAGACAGAACTTATGTCAGGGACAACAACAATCAGAACCGTAGGAGGACTTGATAATATCGATTCTTCAATAAGGGATGATATAAATAACGGTAAATATTTGGGACCTAGAATGCTAGTTTCTGATATGGCGGTTTCCGTAACGGGAGGACATATGGCGGAAGTTTTGGCATATGTTGCGGATAGTCCTTTGGAATGCAGGGAATGCGTAAAAAAAATTGCCAAGGGAAAGCCGGATTTAATTAAATTGATGATTACAGGAGGGGTACTTGATGCCAAGGTAAAGGGTGAACCGGGAATATTAAAAATGCCCCTTGACTATGTTACTGCTGCCTGTGATGAGGCACATAAACTGGGCCTTAAGGTTGCTGCCCATACTGAAAGCCCGGAGGGAGTTTTGGTAGCATTAAAAGGTGGGGTTGATACCATTGAACACGGGGCTAAGCCAAATGATGAAATGATAGCTTTGTATAAAGAGAAGGGCGCCTCTAATATATGTACTATTTCTCCGGCATTACCATTATCTACTTTTCCTTCGGAGATTACCCATAGCAATGACCTTACAAGATATAACGGAAAAGTTGTGATGGATGGTATAATTGAAGCGGCTAAGGAATGTTTAAAAAATGATATACCCGTTGGTTTAGGTACAGATACGGCATGTCCCTTTGTAACCCACTATAATACTTGGAGAGAGTTATTTCTGTTCCATAAGTATGTTGGAGTTTCCACTGCATTTGCTCTACATACCATAACTCTAGGCAATGCCAGAATCCTTGAAATAGATGATGTAACAGGATCTGTGGAAGTTGGTAAAAGTGCAGATTTATTTATAGCCAGTGGTAATCCCTTGGAAGATTTATATCATTTATCTAAGCCATACATGGTTGTAATAAAGGGTAATATAATTAAGAATCCTAAGATTAAGAAGTTTAATGAAATTGATAGCGAGCTTGATAAAGCATTTTCAAAACTTGTTTAATTATTGAGGTTGACAAGATAATATAAAAGTGATAGTGTACTACTTAAGTAGTACACTATCACTTTTTTGGAGTAAATATGAAAAATAATATACCAATATACATTCAAATAGTGGATGAAGTTAAGCGGCAAATAATATCTAAAGAATTAAAGCCTGGAGATAAAATTAATTCTGTTAGGGAACTTGCTGCCAGGTTTGGCGTTAATCCAAACACAATTCAAAAGGCTTTAAATGAGCTGGATTTGGAAAGGATTATTGAACCGAAAAAAGGTGTTGGCAATTTTGTAATAAACGATGAAAAATTGATTAATAGACTACGCGAGGAAAAAGCTAAGGAAATAATTCAAGAATTCTTTTTTAAAATACAAGGGCTGGGTTACGAGGATGAAGAAATAGAAAAAAAAATAAATGAATATTTTAATAAGAAAGGGATTGATAATGATTAGCATTAATGGACTTTATAAAAATTTTGGGAATGTTAAAGCGTTGGAAGATATTAATATAGAAATTAAAGAGGGTCAAATAATAGGATTGCTTGGTCCAAATGGTAGTGGTAAAACAACATTACTGAAAATACTTGCAGGATTATATAAAGAATATGATGGAGAAGTAATCATAAATGGGCATTCACCTTCAGGGTTAACAAAATCGATAACGTCATATTTACCAGATAAAAGTGTTTTTCCAAAGAAGTATTCGGTTGAAAAAATAAGCAAAATATATAAAAATTATTATAATGATTTTGAGAAAAATGATTTTGATGATATGTTAAAAGCATTTGATATTAAAGAAGACGAAATAATTAATGAAATGTCTAAAGGGAAAGTAGATAAACTTAACATAGCTTTAGCATTAGCTAGAAGGGCAAATATATATTTATTAGATGAACCTATAGGAGGAGTAGATGTCAAGGCTAGGGAAATTGTTTTAAATAAAATAATTGAGAAGTTAAGGCCTGAAGCCACAATTATTGTTGTAACGCATTTGATTAATGATATTGAGAAAATATTTGATTCAGTGATTATGTTGGATAAAGGTGAAATAGTTTACTATGATAACTGTGATAAGTTAAGACTTGAATATGGAAAATCATTAGAAAACATTATTAGGGAGTGTTATTATGAAAATAATTAAAAATCGTTATGTGTTACTTACAATAATACTGTTAGTAATATCATTTTTACTATGTAGTAAAAGTTTTAATAATATGGAAAAGGAAGAATTATATAACGAGGCATATTTAAGTGAATTTGATTGGATTTTAGAACCGGGAGTGTATGATGAAATAGTTTTGTTAACCCAAGAACCGTTAAGATATAGAGTTATGAACAGTGAAAATAAATATGGAGTAATAGATGAAAATGGTGCTTTGTTATTGCCATGTGAATATGAGGAACTGAGTTGTGAAGATTCCTCGGAAATTATTTTAGTAGGTGGGGATAGAAAGTATTTTATGGATTTTTCGGGTGAAAGAATTAATAATAATTCATATAGCGAAGCATCTTGCTATTATGGTGATTATGCAAGTGTATTAAGTGATGGTATTAACAAAGTTATTGATAAACAAGGCAATACAATTATTACCTTGGATGAAATAATAGAAATGCATCCTAATGCAGTAAATAAAAAAACTGATAAGTCAAAGGTGCTCGGCTTAGATGAAGAGAACTTAATGCCTGTAACCAATGATGTGTTTTCATATGTAATAGGAGAATATACAGGTTTAGTCAATGTAAGAGAAAAGAAAATAGTTGTGCCAGCTAGCAAATATAATTTGTTTAATGGCTATAGTGAAGGTTTTTATATATTTACCAATTTTTACGAAGAAAGAGTTAGCTCTAATTCAATTACTGGTCTAGAACAAAGCTATTATTTAGATGAAGAAGGTAATGAAAAATTCAAAGATATATTTTTTACTAATGTAAATGTATTTAAAGATGATGTTGCACTAGTAGAAATTGCAACAGATTATAAAAGCTATGATATGACAGAAAAAAAGAAAAAAGAACAAGGAATTAATATAGCTTGGGGTATAGTTGACAAAAAAGGAAATTATAGAAATCTACCCGACGAGCTAACATGTGAAATAGGAGATTCGTTTTCGGAAGGGCATTTGCTTTTAAATGATGGTAAAAAAGTAATTATATTGGACAAGAATCTAAAGATAACAGGAGAAATTCCTATAAAAGAATATATGACAAATTTAGGAAGTTTTAAACAGGGGCTAATGCCTTATGGGAGTATAGAGAAGAGAAAGAATAAAAATAGAATAGGTTTTTATGGAGATTCCCTATTTGGTTACATTAATTACAAGGGAGAATATGTTATAGAACCTATATTTGATTATGCAGATAATATATACAAGGGTAAAGCCATAGTGGTGCTAGGGAATAAATATGGAATAATAAATATGGAGGAGTATCTGTATGAATAATATTGATAAAGGAATTAAGTTAAATATTGATATGTGTAAAACCGAAATGTATTTGATATTTATTATATATGTTGCAATTTATCTACAAATAAATAACTTGATGTATAATAGCGGTTTTAACTTCATGTATGATTATAATGCTATTTTATTTAAAGAAATCTTTATAATTTTTTCTTTCAGTACGATAATTATTGCTATATACAGAGTATATAGTAAAATTTACTTCAGAAGTATATTTGGAGATAGTTCGTATATGTATATGCCCATGCCTTTTTCTGATAAAGAAATAGTACTTAGTAAAATTATAGCTGGCACAGTTATTACGACTATACCTGTATTATTAGTTCTTATACTAGTATTTATAACGGGGGATGCAATAAATTTTATAGAAATAATAAAAGAGACAATTAAAGTATCGGATGATAAATTAAAAATATATTGCATATTGAACATCTTAGCTATATTTTTAGGGATTATTCAGCTTAATACGGAAATCTTTTTAGCAATAATTATTGCTAAAACCTTTAAGGTTTTAGAACTTAAGTTTATAAAGGTGATAATATTTATGTTTATAATAGGAGTATTTGAATTAATCAAACTAATAGATATTGTTGAAAACCCTCTAACGTCAATTAATATTAGAATTCTAGAATTAATAGTATTATCATTTATTTCGATTAAATTAATAGTCGTTTATATGAATCATAAATATGAAATCGATTAATAAAAAGGCTGACTTAATTGTCAGCTTTTTCCTTTATTTCAAACACATAATCTAAGAATTCCGTGTCTTCGTTAATTATGTTATAGTGGGAAATCCATTTTTTATCATCTAATTCATATAATCTGAAGCCTGTTTTTTCGCCGTTTGACAAGACTTCGTAGCTGGTAAGGCTCTCATATCCTGATATATCTATACTTTCCGGTGCACCGGTATCTATTTTTCCTTCTGAATCAAATTCCTCATAGGTTACATCTTCATATTCCATTCCCGTAATGGTAAAATTGGAATCTTCAGGTGCGATTAGTTTGAATGTATTATCAGTTATTTCAAAGCTCAAATCCTTTGCTCCTTCTTCAAAATAATCCTTTGTACTTGAGGATAATATACTTAGATAGATTAATTTGTTAGTCTCATAGTTGGCTTCCTTAATACTTTTGCTGTTTCCGCAGGAACTTAATAATAGAGTAATAATTAATAGTAATGGAATTATAGTCTTTTTCATAATGCACCTCCAAAAAATAATATAGCACAATACAATCTGTCCTTCAAGGATATGATGTGATATAATTAAGAAAATGTTTGAGGAGTTAAGATATGAATAATGAATTAATTAAAAAATATGCGGAATTTGCAGTGCTGGTGGGAACTAATCCAAAACCGGAACAGACATTAATTATAACTTGTCCGGTGGATCTTGCATATTTTGCAAGGATGTGTGCTGAAGTGGCATATGAAAAGGCAAATGTAAAAGAAGTTGTGGTAAGCTATAAAGATGAGCAGTTTGACAGAATTAAATATATACATACAGACGTTAAGGTGCTTGAAGATGTTAAATCACATTTATCAAGACAATTCTTGGATTATCTTGAAAGTGAAGGTAGCGCTTGCTTCTTACATATATTGGCAAGCGACCCTGAAGTCTTTAAAGGTTTGGATTCTGAAAAGGTCGATAAAGCTGTCATCGCAAGGGAGAAGACTTTAAAACCCATAAGGGCTTACACCATGACAGATAAAGTTCAATGGAGTATAGTGGCTTTACCCACCGAAGCTTGGGCAACCAAAGTTTTCCCTAATACGGAATCAGAAGAAGCCGTGGAAAGACTGTGGTCTGCAATATTTGACGTTTGTAGGGTTACAAATGGTGATCCGGTTAACGAATGGAAGGAGCATATTGCTAAAATTACTTCTTCCAGGGACAGAATAAATGAATTAGATTTAAATAGTGTTCATATGACCAATGCCATGGGTACTGATTTAATAGTCGGACTGGCGGATGATGCCATATGGGAGGGAGCTGTCAGCAAATCTGAAAAAGGGTATGAATTTATAGCAAATATTCCCACCGAGGAAGTTTTTACGGCGCCCCATAGGGATAAAACTCAAGGTATAGTATATGCAACTAAGCCATATGTGTATAACGGTAATTTGATTGAAGATTTTTGGGTTAGATTTGAAAAGGGTAAGGTGGTTGAATACGGTGCCAATAGAGGTGAAGAGCTGTTAAAACAATTACTGGATACCGATGAAGGAGCAAGGCATATCGGAGAAGTTGCATTGGTACCTAATTCAAGTCCAATAAATCAATTGGGCATATTATTCTTTGAAACCCTGTTTGATGAAAATGCGGCATGTCATATAGCCTTTGGAGAAGGTTATCCTACCACAATTAAAAATGGTAGCAAGATGAGTAAAGAAGAATTGGCGAAAAGAGGCCTAAATGATAGTTTGGTACATGAAGACATCATGGTCGGAAGCTCTGATATGAAGATAACGGGTTGTACTAAATCCGGTGAAGAGGTTCTTATTTTCGATAATGGCGAATGGGTGATTTAGGAGGTTTGGAATGAAGCTATATATAGTAGATGCATTTGCGGATGAGCTATTTGGAGGTAACCCGGCGGGAGTGGTTATACTGCCGGAAGGTTGGGAATTTCCAAGGGATGAAGTTATGGTAAAAACTGCAGCAGAATTAAGATATTCCGAAACCGCATTTATAAAAAAAATAGGGGATAAGGAATTTAATATTAGATACTTTACACCTGCGGCAGAGGTTGATCTATGCGGTCATGCAACCATAGGCTCTTTTTATGTACTTTTAAAAGAAAATATTGTTAATGAAGGAGATGTATGTATCTACAACACATTGGCGGGGAAACTTAATGTGGTAGTTGAAAAGGATGCAATACTAATGGATATGGCAGAGCCTAGACAAGTGGGGGAAATAAACGATTTTTCTAAAATTAAAGAGCTATATAATGTTATGGGAATAGAACCTGAGGGTAATGAAGTTTACGATAATAATAAAAATGTAAAGCTATATCCCAAATTAGTGACCACTGGTTTGATTGATATAATGATGCCAGTAAAGGATGAATTGGAGTTGGATAAAATAAATCCCGACTTTCCGGCGCTTACTGAATTGTCAAAGAAGTACGAAGTTGTTGGGGTACATGCATTTACAGTAAACACTAATGATGGGTGTATACATGCCAGAAACTTTGCTCCTTTATATGATATTGATGAAGAAGCGGCTACCGGGACTTCCAACGGAGCACTTACATATTACTTATATAACCAAGGTATAGTAAAGGAAAATGAGCTAAATACTGTTATCCAAGGCGAAAAGATGCTAAGGCCATCTAAAATTTCAACTAAGCTATTGGTTGAGCATGGTGAACCTATTGTTAAAGTTGGAGGCTTTGCGGTGACACTGGCGAAGGGTGAAATAGAGATATAGTGAATAAAATAGTTAATATAGATTGGAAACCCAATAAAAAGAATCCGAAACCGGTATACAGACAAATAGTTGACTATGTTGGTCATAAAGTGGCTGGTGGGGATTGGAGTATAGGTAGCAAACTACCTTCGCAAAGGGATTTAGCTATACTTTTTGAAGTAAATAGAAGTACCATAGTTACTGCAATAGATGAATTAAAGTCCGTGGGAATATTGGAAGGTCAAATGGGTAGCGGTACATTGGTTGCCGGTAATACATGGTCTATTCTGATGACATCTAATGAAACAAATTGGGGCAGCAAAACCCAGTCGGGGTATTTTATTGAAAATTTGCCCACCATTCAAGCTATAAACGAATATGAATTTGCGGATAACATAAGGAGACTGGGTACCGGTGAAATGTCCCCGAAGCTTTTTCCTAAGAATTATTTTAATAATGCTTTAATAAAACTTGCAGATGAAGTTGAATCTTTAAACTATTTAGCACCTCTTGGTATGGATTCCCTTAGAGAAACCATTGCGAAGAGAATGCAAAAAGTCGGCATAGATGCCAAGAAAGGTAATGTACTAATAACGTCAGGTTCATTGCAGGCTTTACAATTAATATCAATATGTATGTTAAAAGAAAATTCCACAGTATATTGTGAAATTCCTTCATATATTAATTCCCTCAGGGTTTTTCAATCAGCGGGAATGAAAATGAAGGGAGTACCCATGGATGATGAGGGCTTGCAATATTGGCATATGAATCCGGATAATTCAAAATATGATACAGCTTTATACACAATACCAACTAACCAAAATCCTACGGGTAAAACGATGTCGGAAAATCGCAGAAGGGAATTATATAAATATTGCAAGACTAATAGAATACCCATTATTGAAGACGATGCATATGGGGAGCTTTCCTATGATTTTGTACCACCAAAACCTTTAAAAAGTATTGATGAAAGTGGCATGATACTATATTTAGGATCCGTATCCAAATCCTTTGCCCCGGGCCTTAGAATAGGATGGATTGTTGGACCGGAGTCAGTTGTAGAAAGACTTGGCGATGTAAAAATGCAGGTGGATTACGGTGCCAGCTCAATATCTCAACTTATTTTAAATGAGCTTTTTGTTAACGGGGATTATGATAGATTTATAACTGAAAATAGAATTAACCTTAAGAGAAGAAGGGATATAATGCTGGGGGCGATGGATAAGTATTTTAAAGATATTGCAACTTGGGATGTACCTTTGGGGGGATACTATATTTGGACAAAGCTAATACATCAGTTTTCGATGGAAAAACTATTTAAAAAAGCATTGGCAAAGGGAATACTTTTAAATCCCGGTTATATATATGATTTGGGTAATATAAACCAATACTTAAGATTGTCATATGTGTACATAGATGAGGATGAAATAGAAGGAGCAATAAGGGATTTAAGCATTTTGATAGGTGATATAAAAAAGTCGTAGCATTCGCTACGACTCAATTTATATGCTGTTAATACTCAATGCTCTAAATGGTGCATATAATAGGCTTAAGCTCTTGTTATATGCCAAGAATCCATAAATAGAGTAAAAAGCATTCATGTGTTTTGAAGATAAAGTGGTTTCCCTTTCAATTCCTCCAAAATCAGTGATATCGTTGTTTCTTATTGCCCTTATTAAATCGTCATTATCTTCCATGTGATTAGCGAACACAGTATAGGCAGTAGATACGTATTTTTCCTTATGGGCATCGGATCCACCGGTACAAGGTTTATCATATTCCTTAGCTAAATCCTTAGCTAGCTTGTTTGAAATTTTGTTTTCACATGTGTTAAATCCTTCAATAAAATCAAAACTTTCGATTAAATTTGGATTTCGCTTTAACTTTCTGAAAAACATGGCGCTTGAACAACGTACTCCAAAAGGATGAGCAGGTCCCAAAATACCGCCGTTTTCGTGTACTACTTTAATTAGCGTTTTAAGTTTCATTCCCCTGATACTTAAAGCTCTAAGCTCAATACCTTCAGGCATAATCACAATAAAGTGACCGGCATCAACAGTATCATATTCAATACCTTTAAATACTTTAAAATTATCTATTCCATCGGGATTATTTTTTTCCCAAATGTTATATGCTCTATAGCTATCATGATCCGTTACGAGCATACCGTCAAAACCATCTGATTTTAATTTTTCTGCATATTCTGATACGGTTATCTTTGAATCTATCGAACCGTATTTACAGTGACAGTGCATGTCTAATCTCATAGTAGTCCTTTCCTAACAAAGTTACAACTTACGTATAAGATATAACTTTTTTTAGAGAATTGCAAGTTAATTATATGTAAATTGTATGAAAATTTAGAAAACTTAACATAACTATTACAAGGATTTGATTGTATTGTTTTTGAAATACTAATATAGTATAATAAAGCTGATGAAGAAAGGAGCATATGATGGATGGAGTAAGAAAAACAAAGATTGTTTGTACTATAGGTCCGGCATGTAGAAATAAAGAAACCATTGATAAGATGATAAATGCGGGGATGAATGTTGCCAGAATTAACCTTTCCCATGGAAATAGGGATGAACATAAGAAAACCGTGGATATTTTAAAAACATCAAGGAAGGAGCTTGATTGCCCTCTTTCAATATTACTGGATACCAGAGGGCCCGAGATTAGAATAAAAACCTTTCAAAAGGATGAAATAGTATTAAAAGATGAGCAAGAATTTACACTGACGGTGGAGGACATAGAAGGTGATGACAAAAAAGTAGGAATAACATATAAATCTTTGCCTAAGGAAGTAGAAATAAACGATCAAATATTAATCGATGATGGCAAAATTTCCCTTAGAGTTTTGATGGCCGATGAAAAGGAAATAAAGTGTAAGGTGATAAGAGGGGGGAAGATTAGTAACCATAAGGGTATCAATGTACCTAATGTTAAGCTTAATATGGCTTATTTAAATGAAAAGGACATTGAGGATATTAAATTTGGTATCGAAAACGGTATAGATTATATAGCAGCTTCCTTTGTAAGGCGCAAAGAAGATGTTGACGGATTAAGGAAGCTTTTGGATGAAAATAAAGGGGAGAGGATTAAAATAATTGCCAAGATAGAAAATAATGAGGGGCTTGATAATTTTGAAGAGATTTTAAAAAATGCAGATGGCATAATGGTGGCAAGGGGAGATATGGGTGTTGAGGTTGCTTACGAAAATCTGCCCGGAATTCAAAAAAAGGTAATAAGAAGGTGCAGAGAAGAGGGCAAAATAGTAATCACCGCCACTCAGATGCTGGAATCTATGATTAACAGCAGCGTTCCCACAAGGGCTGAAATAACCGATGTTGCCAATGCTGTTTTTGATGGCACTTCGGCGATAATGCTTTCCGGAGAAACTGCAATGGGTAAATATCCCATAGAAGCAGTAAAAACTATGGCTAAAATAGCAAAAAGAGCCGAAGAAGATATACCTACGCTAAAATTAGTAAAATTCCAATCGGATAATTTGCCAAATGACACAACTAATGCCGTATCCCATGGAGCCTGCACATTGGCAGATGACATTAAGGCAAAAGCACTAATGGCGATAACCAAATCAGGATATACAGCTGTAAATATGGCTAAATTTAGGCCGGATATAATGGTTTTAGCCTCTACGCCGAGTTATGATGTATATAACAGTTTAGCCCTTGTATGGGGAGTTAATCCCATGATGGTTGATAATGCCAACAAAGCCGAAAAGCTATTGGAAAAAAGTATACAGCAGGGTAAGACTGAGGGATATTTAACAAAAGGAGATAAGGTTGTTGTAAGCTTGGGGGTGCCTTTGGATATAAGTGGCAATACCAATACAATAAGAGTAATAATAGTGGAATAAAAAAACCGGCAATGCCGGTTTTTTGTTAATATTATTCAGCAGCGACTTCAGCAGATTCTTCAGCAACTTCTAATGACTCCTGCTCCGCTAAGACTTTTTCATATTCTGCGAAAATCGCTTCTCTTATCTTAGTTCTCGTTTCAGGTGACAATGGATGAGCAATGTCTCTATAATCGCCCTTGCCTATTTTACGGCTAGGCATCGCTATAAACAATCCGTTTATACCGTCGATTATTTTAATGTCATGTACTACAAATTCATTGTCGAAGGTAACTGATACTATACCTTTCATTTTGTCTTCATTGCTAATCTTACGTATTCTAACATCTGTAATTTCCATATGCTTTCCACCTTTCTTTAGCTTATATTAAATTATACTAAAAAAAGCCTTTATTTGCAAGAAATTTCTAAAAAATTTCACCATTTGGTACTGTTTCGATGTATTTATTCTCTTCATCGATATTTTTTAGCAATGTAATGGGAAAATATGAAGAAACTTTCTTCTTTTCCGGGACAACAGATGCTATAGCAACACCTATTCCCACGACTTCTATATTAAATTCAGAAAGTATATCGGTTAATCCCTTTAAACTTCCGCCGCCTCTCATGAAGTCATCGATTATTAACGCCTTTGTTCCGGGGTCCACAGCTCTTTTTGATATTGACATCTTCTGTATCCTGTCATAGGAACCTGAAAAATAGTTAATACTCACGGTGGATCCCTCGGAGTATTTGGCTTCTCTCCTTATAACTACTAAAGGTAGGTTTAATTGATGAGCTACCATAGAAGCCAATGGAATTCCTTTTGTTTCTACGGTTGCCACATAATTTGCACCGGAATCTATAAATTTCTTGGCAAATATTACTGCTAATTCGCTAATCAGGTGACTATCAAACATAATATCCGAGGTATATAAAAAGCCACCACCTAAAATTCTGCTTGGGTCATTCAATAGGTCACATAATTTGTTTTGTATATTTTGGATTTTTTCCTTGGAACAATCAGGCACATACTTAACACCCCCGCCAATACCGGGGATTGTGATTATATGACCTTCATGGATTTCTTCTATAGTTTCATTTGCGGTTTTAATATCTTCGCTGATACTGGATTTTGCGGCGTCAAAGATATCACAAAAGTATTTAAGATTAAACACTTTATTTGGGGACTCGGTTAGAATCTTTATAATGGCGCCTACTCGCATTGTTTTTTTCATAGCATACCTCCTAGAGCTATAGTATTGTTTTTTAAAGTAAAAGTCAATAATCTTAAAAAAAATCGAATTATACATAAATTAAACTAGCATTAATTTTAAATTATGTTATAATAACTATGTCCGTTTTTGGGACATTAATTATTGGAGGTGTATCGATGGCAGACTTGTCAAAGATAAAAAGTGTACATTGCATAGGAATAGGCGGAATAGGCCTATCGGCAATAGCAGAGATATTATTGAATCGCGGATACTTAGTTTCCGGTTCGGATATAAAAGAATCAAATATAACCAAGCATTTGGAAAGGCTTGGGGCGATAATACATTATGACCATAGAGCAGAAAATGTGGAAAACGCCGATATGCTAATATATTCTTCGGCAGTATATTCTGAAAATCCAGAAATCATTAAAGCCAAGGAGATGAATATACCAATTAAATCCAGGGCAGAAATGTTGGGGTACTTGATGGATGAGTATGAAAATAGCATAGCGATTTGCGGAACCCATGGTAAAACCACCACTACTTCTATGGTTTCTTTAATTATAAGAAGAGCAAATTTAAAACCCACCATATTGGTTGGCGGTGAATTAAACGAAATAAACGGAAACGTTGAAGTTGGGAACAGCCCATATTTTGTCACAGAAGCTTGCGAATATATGGACTCTTTTTTAAACCTAAAACCGAGGATAGGGGTAATACTCAATATCGATTCTGATCATTTGGACTATTTTAAAGATATGGATCATATCGTAAGTTCATTTAAGAATTTTGCCGGCAAGGTTAAGGAAGATGGTATAATAGTAGCATATAATGCAAATCCCTTTGTAATGGAAGCCATTAGCGAAAAGAAAAATACTCTAACCTATGGGTATAGCAATGACAGCGATTATTTTGTGAACAATATAAGCTTTGATGACATGGGAATGTCAGAGTTTGATCTGTATAAAAAGGGTGAATTTCAAATAAGGATAAAGTTGAATGTGCCCGGAGAACATAATATATTAAATGCCATGGCAGCTTATGCGACATGTGATTATTTAAAAATACCAAAAGAAACAATTGCAGAAACATTGGAAGCTTTCAAGGGAACCCACAGAAGATTTGATGTTAGAGGTATGAGTAAAAAGGGCTTTAAGATTGTAGATGATTATGCCCATCATCCCACTGAGATAAAGGCTACTTTAAGTGCCATTGCAAATATCAAGCATAAAAAATTGTGGTGCATATTCCAACCCCATACATATACGAGAACAATGGCATTACTTGAGGAATTTGCCAATGCCTTTGACGGCACGGACAAATTGATAATACCTGATATATATGCCGCAAGGGAACAGAACATATACAATGTTACATCGGAAACTTTAGTTAAAATAATAAAAGAAAAACATCCCCAAAAGGATGTTGTATATATGGAAGATTTTGAAGAAATTGCAAATTTAATATATAATGAAGCTGAGGATGGTGATCTGGTACTTACCATGGGAGCAGGGGATGTATATAAAATAGGTGAAAGAATTTTGGAGATTGAATCATGAAGCTAAAGGAATATGAAGAAATCGCAAGAAACAGACGTAATATAAATATTAAGCATATGGAAAACGGCGTTGAATTTGTGGATATTGATAATGCGTATATTGAAGAAACCGTTATTATAGAGGCAGGTGCGGTAATATGCCAAAATGTAACTTTAAAAGGGGAAACCCTAATAAAGGCTGAAGCATATATCGGACAGGGTTCATATATTTTGGATTCCGAAATAGGAAGGGGGACAACTGTAAAAACCTCATATATTTTAAACAGTAAGGTTGGCGAAAACACTAATATAGGTCCCTTTGCATATATTAGGCCGGGTAGCATTATTGGAAATGATTGTAAAATAGGGGACTTTGTTGAGGTAAAAAATTCCGTGATAGGAAACGGAACAAAGTCATCCCATTTAACATATATAGGGGATGCAGATATTGGCGAAAATGTGAACTTTGGTTGCGGTGTGGTATTTGTGAATTATGACGGATCCAAGAAATATAGATCATATGTAGGAGATGATTCGTTTATAGGCTGCAACAGTAATTTTATATCTCCTATAAAAGTTGGTAAAGGTGCATATGTTGCGGCAGGCACAACCATAACCGAGGATGTCCCGGAAGATTCATTGTGCATAGGCAGATGTAAACAAACAATAAAGAAGAACTGGGTCAAAAAGAGGAAAATCCTAAAAAAGGATTTGTAATATTAGAGTAAATGAAAGACGAGGGAAAACAAATGAAAAATGGAGTATACTCCGACTACAAAGTTTTTGCATGTAATTCACACGTGGCACTGGCGATGGAAATAGCGGATTATTTAGGTACTAGCTTAGGTAGATCAACTGTTACAAAGTTTAGCGACGGTGAAATATCTGTTAATATCTGGGATTCCGTTAGAGGCAAAGATGTTTACATAGTACAGTCAACTTGCAATCCTGTAAATGATAATTTAATGGAATTGCTAATAATGATTGATGCTTTAAAGAGAGCTTCTGCAGGAAGAATAAATGCAGTAATACCATATTATGGTTATGCAAGACAAGACAGAAAAGCCAAGGCTAGGGATCCGATTACAGCAAAATTGGTTGCAAACCTAATAACAGCTGCAGGCGCAGATAGAGTGGTTAGTATGGATCTACATGCAAATCAGATACAGGGATATTTTGATATACCCGTTGATCATTTAATCGGTTTACCTATACTTACAAATTATTTTATAGAGAAAAATTTGGAGGACATAGTAGTTGTATCCCCGGATCATGGCAGCGTAGCCAGGGCAAGAAATATGGCGGAGAGATTGGACTGCCCTATTGCAATAGTGGACAAAAGAAGACCGGAGCCGAATAAATGCGAAGTAATGAATATAATTGGTGATATTGAAGGTAAAAATTGTATCATAATTGATGATATGATAGATACTGCAGGAACACTTACAAATGCAGCCATGGCAATTAAGCAAATGGGAGCTAAAGCTGTATATGCATGTGCAACCCATGCAGTGTTATCAGGGCCTGCTGTGGAAAGATTAAATGCCAGCGTAATAGAAGAGTTGGTGCTTTTAAACACTGTTCCTTTGGATGAAGACAAAAAATTAGACAGAGTAAAGATATTATCCGTTGCCCCTATATTTGCAGAAGCAATGACTAGAATTAATACAAACGGATCAATTAGCAAACTTTTTGATATTGTACAGTAAATAAAATTATTATGGTAGCGAATCCTATGGGTTCGCTACAAAAATTTGAGGAAGTTATGAAAATAATTGTTGGACTGGGTAATCCCGGTAAAAAATATGAATTAACAAGACATAATATGGGATTTATTGTCGTTGAATACTTGGCAAACCAATGGTCGATTGACGTAAACAAAATTAAGTTCAGATCTTTAATTGGAGAAGGTATAATCGCAGGGGAAAAAGTCATACTGGTAAAACCTCAAACATATATGAATTTGAGCGGAGAAGCGGTTAGAGATATAGTTAATTTCTATAAAATAGATATTAAGGATTTGATAATAGTATACGATGATATAGACACGGATATTGGTAATATCAGGATTAGAAAGTTCGGCAGTGCAGGTACACATAACGGGATGAAATCCATAATATATAATTTAAACAGCGATAGATTTCCGAGAATAAGAATAGGAATCGGAAAGTCGAATAATATACCTCTTATGCATTATGTAACGGGTAAAATAGCGGATGTAGAAAAAGAGCCACTAAAAAATGCTGTTATGACAGCTTGCCAAGGAATTGAATGTATAATTAAAGAAGACCTGGATATGGCCATGAATAAATATAATAAAAATTTGACAAACAAAGAGGAAGGTAATGAGTAATTCAATTATTAATGTTTCGGGAGTTTCTGATAATCGAGTGGCTCCCATAGCAGCTGAATATATTAACGAAAAAAAGAACTCAATTTTCTTGGTTTCGTCTAGCGTAAGGGCAAAGAGACTCAAAGAGGATCTTGCCTTTTTTGTCAATAAAGAAATTATAGTTTTACCTGAATATGAAGAAACACTGATTACATATATTGCAAAAGACAGGGATTTTTTATTAAAACAGCTGCAAGGCATGTCCATGCTGGCAAATAACAAGGAAATAGTTATTATAATACCTGTAAAAGCTGCAATAATGAAGTTACCCCATAAAGATAGTTTTGTAAATAATATAATAAAGTATCGTTTGGGAGAAGAAGTTGATATAAATACTATAGCAGCTAATTTGACTAAATTAGGCTATGAAAGGAAAAAACAGGTATTTAGGAAAGGGGATTATTCATTAAGGGGCGAGATAATTGATATATTCCCTCCGGATTACGATTATCCAATCAGGATAGACTTGTTTGATACGATTATTGATTCCATTAAAAGCTTTGAAGTGGAAAGCCAACGCTCAATAGAAAATATAAATGAGTTTTCTGCAAGCCCTTTGGTACATTTGATTCCCGATGAAAGTGATATTGACGATGCCCTGAAAAAATTAGAGAAGAACTATAAAAGACAAATCGATAAGACGGGTATGAATGAAGAGCTAAGCAGCGCTTTGAGTAGAATTACAGAGACCATGAAGAGGGGTGATAATCCTCAGATATATCTTGATTATTTAAATTATTTTACCCAAGAGTTCAGTTATATTTGGGACTATACAAACGATGGTGTTATACTAATTGATGACCCTGCCCGCATAATGGAGGTTTTATCAATTAAATCAAAGGAAGATAAAAATGATTATGAAACCCTCTTGGAAAGGGGACAGATAGTTCCAAGGGATTGGGACAGACTGTCTTCGGAAAAGGATTACTTTAAAGTATATGATAATAATTGCGTTATATTTACTCCTTTCCCCGAAAGAATAGCAGGAGTTGACACAATAAATGAAATAAGGAATATAAAATCTTATCAGATGATGCCTTTTTTAGGGAATATGTCAATGTTTGGCGAAGAGGTTAACAAGTATTTAAATAAAAGATATACGGTACATGTAACCGCAAATGATGAAAACAGGCTGGAACAAATCAAAGAATATTTAGGGGATACGGGTATATTTGGGAATATAATATTTGATTTGGGCAACGTTCAAAACGGTATGGTTTTTCCGGATAAAAAAATATGCTATATATCCGAAAATGATATTTTTAACAGCCATAAAAAAAGGAGAAGAACAGAGAAAAAAGCCAAAAGTCCGATTAAGCTATTTTCTGATTTGGCTAAAGGCGATTATGTTGTCCACGAAAACCATGGAATAGGTAAATTTATAGGAATAGAAACCTTAACAATAGATGGTGATATTAAAGATTATCTTAAGCTAAAATATGCAGGAACCGATACTCTATATATTCCCACCGAGCAGATGGATATTGTACAAAAATATGTGAGTAGTGAAGGCTTTTCTCCGAAATTATCAAAGTTATCGGGCAGTGAGTGGCAAAACACCAAAGCCAAAGCCAAAGCAGCAATAATGGATATTGCGGAAGATTTAATCAAGCTTTATGCTGAAAGAGAACTAAAGGGTGGATATTCCTTTGATAAAGATTCTGTTTGGCAAAGGGAATTTGAGGAAGACTTTCCATATAATGAAACCGTAGACCAATTAAAAGCAACTGAAGAGATAAAAGCGGATATGGAAAAACCCATGGCAATGGATAGATTATTGTGCGGTGATGTGGGATACGGTAAAACTGAAGTGGCTGCCAGAGCTGTCTTTAAATGCTTGGACAATGGGAAACAGGCTGTAATATTAGCGCCCACAACAATTCTTGTAAATCAACATTATTATTCGTTAAAAGAAAGATTTGAGAAATTTCCTTTTAAAGTGGAGATGCTTTCAAGATTCAGAAGTAAAAGGGAACAGGAAGAAATAATAAGAAGGTTAAACCGAGGGGAAATAGATCTTGTTATAGGAACCCATAGAGTTGTTTCAAAGGATGTAAAATTTAAAGATTTGGGATTGCTTGTTATTGATGAGGAACAAAGATTCGGGGTCAAGCATAAAGAAAGAATTAAAGAAATGAAAAAGGATGTGGATGTATTAACTTTATCAGCCACGCCTATACCAAGAACCCTCAACATGTCATTGACAGGGATAAGAGACATGAGTGTTTTAGAGGAGCCTCCCGAAGACAGATACCCGGTACAAACCTATGTTACCCAGTTGGATGATAATCTGTTAAAAGAAATAATCGACAGGGAACTAAACAGAAACGGCCAGGTCTTTATGGTGTATAACAGGGTAAAGGATATAGATAAAATTTCAAAGAAGATATCTCAATTGGTTCCCGGAGCTACTATTGCAGTCGGTCATGGCCAAATGGGGGAGACGGCACTGGAAAATATAATGATAAAATTTGTAGAAGGGGATATTGATATATTAATTGCCACAACCATTGTGGAATCAGGTATAGATATTCCCAATGCAAATACCATGATAGTGCTAAACGCAGATAGATTTGGACTATCCCAGCTTTATCAGCTCAGAGGGAGGGTAGGTAGATCAAACCGCATCGCCTATACATATCTGATGTATGATAATAATAAAGTTTTAACGGAAATAGCCGAAAAAAGGCTGAAAGCAATCAGGGAATTTACGGAGTTTGGAGCAGGATTTAAAATAGCCATGAGGGATATGGAAATTAGAGGAGCGGGGAATGTTCTTGGTGCTCAGCAGCATGGTCATATGACCAATCTTGGTTATGAATTGTATTGTAAAGAAGTGGAAAGAGCGGTTAAATTAATAAAAGGTGAAGTTTCTACGGATTTGAAATATGATATAAATCTGGAAATTAAGGTTCCTGCAGTTATACCTGCCGGTTTTATTAATGATGAAACATTAAGGATACAGATGTATAAAAAAATTGCCCAAATAACAAGCAGCGAAGATAGGTGGGACTTGATAGATGAATTCAATGATAGATTTGGAGATATTCCCAAAGAAACTATGAATCTAATTGATATTTCATTGATAAGAGCTTTGGCGGAAGAATTAAAAATACACAGCATTAGCGAAAAAAGCGGAGAGATGATAGTAAGGTTTGGGGAACACAACCTATTAAACGGTTTTTCCCTTTCCAATGCCTCTTTACGTTTCGGAAGGGACTTATTTATACATGCAGGTAAAATACCTATGATAAAATTAAAATTTCAGGAAAAAACAAAGCTGCCAATTCTATTGGAGCTACTGGAGATACTAAAGGATAATAAAAGCAGTTGAATTCTTGATATATAATGGCCCATTGTGTATAATACTAGGGTAATCATGGGATAAATGGAGGGATTATGTTATTTAAAAATATTACTATATTGGATGAAAACTTTGATATAAAAGAAAACATGTATGTGGGAATCAAGGGCGACAGTATTGATTATATCGGAGACTTAGAACCTGAGATGGATTATGGCCAAGTATATGATGGCGAAAAAAAATTACTTATGCCAGGCTTTTATAATGCCCACGGACATTCTGCAATGTCCCTAATGAGGGGCTACGGGGAAAACCTTTCCCTGCAGGATTGGCTGATAAAAAAAATATTTCCTTTTGAAGATAAGCTTTATCGCAAAGCCATATACTGGGCTACTCAGTTGACTATGGCTGAATCTATGCGATTTGGCATAGTTTCAACAACCGATATGTACTATTTTATTGACGATATGGTGAGAGCAATCATAAAATCCGGGGAGAAATGCAATGTTTCCAGGGCCGTAGTTAATAACACGGGTATGGATCCTAAAGACCTTGAGTCTTATGCCGAAATGAAGGAAACTGCAATTACTTATCACGGTTTTAAAAACAATAAAATATTAGTGGATAACAGTATACATGCAGAATATACATCGGATGAAAAAACTGTAAGAGCGGTTTCGGAAATCACTAAGGAAATGGGACTTGGTATGCATGTGCACATTGCCGAGACGGAATATGAAACCCTTGAATGTATGAAAAGGCATGGGGGAAAGACTCCTGTGGAATATTTCAATGATTTGGGGCTGTTTGATTCAAGAACCACTGCTGCCCATTGCGTATGGTTAAAAGATGAAGATATGGACATACTTAAAGAAAAAAATGTTACGGTTGCCAGTAATCCTATAAGTAATTTAAAATTAGCCAGTGGTATCTGCAATGTACCAAGTCTTTATAAAAAGGGTGTAAATGTGGCAATAGGTACAGATAGTGTGGCAAGTAATAACAGCTTAAACTTTTTTGAGGAAATAAAAACCTTTGCATTATTAGGTAAAATTAAAAGCGGAGATCCTTCTTTAATGACGCCTAAGCAGGTTTTATACAGTGCAACCAGGGCCGGCGCTTTAAGCCAAGGCAGAAATGATTGCGGATTAATAAAAAAAGGATTTAAGGCGGATTTAATTGTGGTTGACTTAAATGTTCCAAACATGCAGCCTGTTCATAATATAAGTAATAATCTTGTTTATTCGGCTTCCGGAAATGATGTGATACTTACTATGGTTGATGGACGCGTTATTTATAAAAATGGCGAGTATTTAACATTGGATTTGGAAACAGTTATATATGAAACAAATTTTGCAAAAAATAAGATATTAGGGATGTTTTAGAAAATGAGAATTGATAATTTGGAAAATAAAAATGGACATAAATTTTTGGCCGGTACGATGATACTGGCAATTACGGGCATACTTGTTAAGTTCCTGGGAGCTTTTTTCAGAATACCCCTTACAAATCTAATAGGTGAAGTAGGTATGGCATATTACGGAGTGGCATACCCGATTTATTCATTATTTTTGGTATTGTCAACTACGGGGATACCTGTGGCAATATCAAAGATGGTTTCGGAAAGAATAGTAAATGATAATTATGGCGGAGCTCATAAGGTTTTCAAAACATCGCTCATGCTGCTTTCGATAATTGGTTTCCTTTCTTTTCTGATATGCTTCTTTGGAGCTGAAAAAATAGCAATAGCAGTGGGCAATGTGAATGCAGAGTATTCTATAAAAGCGATTTCTCCGGCATTGCTGTTGATACCTCTGGTATCTTCTTTCAGGGGATATTTTCAAGGAAGACAGAATATGAGGCCCACAGCGTTTTCTCAGCTTATAGAACAGATATTCAGAGTATCAATAGGATTATTGCTGTCATTTCTGCTTATCAAAAATAGCCTGGAGCTGGCAGCTGCCGGAGCAACCTTTGGAGCAACAGCAGGAGCTATAGGGGCACTTATTACCATTGCATTAATATATTATTTGGACAGAAAGAATCTTAAAAACAAAATAAATTCATTTAAAACGACTTATGAAAGCTATAGACATATATTAAAACAGATAGTTGTAATAGCCATACCAATAACAATAGGCGCAACCATAATGCCAATCATGATGAATATTGACACGGCAATTATAATGAACAGATTACAGGCCACCGGATGGTCCACCCAGGAGGCTACGGCACTGTTTGGTCTATTGTCCGGATATTGCAATTCACTTATACAATTCCCACAGGTGTTTACTACTGCAGTTGCCATAAGTATTGTACCTGCTGTATCTGCCGCTTTTGCAAGAAAAGATAAGGATGATCTGGACTTTAACATTAAGCTTGGCTTAAGAACAATGATGATTATAGGGTTTCCTTGTTTCATAGGAATGCTGGTCTTGGCAAAGCCTATTTTACTTTTACTTTATCCTTTCCAAATTGAAGGAGCGACGGCGGCTGTACCGACTTTTATGATATTAACAGTGGAAATAGTATTTTTAAGCGGTGTGCAAACCTTTACGGGAATACTACAGGGAATATCCAAAATGAATGTACCTGTTGTTAACTTGGCAATAAGTGCACTGGTAAAGATAGCAGTAACCTACATATTAGTAGGGATACCGGCTGTTAATGTGATGGGGGCTGCGGCCGGTACTGTATGTGCTTTTATGGTAGCTTGCATACTTGATTATTATGCAGTAAAGAAATATGTCGGCACTAAATTTGACTTGAAATTAACAGTGCTAAAACCTCTGCTTTCTTCACTTATAATGGGAGCGATAACATATATAAGTTATACTGGCTTATACATGCTCACCCAGCGTAATAGCATATCCACTATGGTTGCCGTTATAATAGGCGTGGTTGTTTATTTTATAATGGTATTTTGGACCGGAACGGTAACAAGACAAGAGCTTATCAATATGCCAAAGGGAAGCAGTATAGTTAAAATTTCAGATAAAATGCATTTAACTAAGAAAGTGAATTGATTATGAGAGATTACGAACATGTTTTAAGGGAAAGCAGCGAGTTAAATGAAGCTTTTATAAGATTATATAATCTTATAAAGATATTGAGGGTTGAATGCCCCTGGGACAAAGAACAGACCCATGAAAGCTTAGTGTCCTGCATGAAGGAAGAAGCATATGAAGTAATTGAGGCCATAAGCAAAAAAGATATAAAAAATCTGCGGGAAGAATTGGGAGATGTCTTGCTACAAGTGGTATTTCATGGTATAATAGCCGAAGAGTTATCCGAATTTGAGCTTATTGATGTAATAAATCAAGAATGCGAAAAAATGATAAGAAGACACCCACATGTTTTCCAAGAAAAAGAAGACAAAACTATTGACAAAGTATTGAAAACATGGGAAGATATCAAGTGTAACGAGCATTTATCCCAAAACCAAACGGAAAGATTAAAAGGCGTGCCGAAAGCATTACCTGCACTTATAAGAAGTTCAAAAGTGCAAAAGAAAGCAAGGGAAAGCGGTTTTGATTGGGAAGATGTAAACGGTGCCTTGGATAAGATAAATGAAGAAACAAAAGAATTGATAGAAGCAATAAATGCAAATGACAATAAAAATATTGAAGAAGAAATAGGTGATTTATTGTTTGCGGTAGTAAATGCATCTAGATTTTTAAAGGTGAATCCTGAAGAAGCATTGGTGAAAACCACAGAGAAATTCATAAGAAGATATGAATTCATCGAGAATAATGCCGATAAAAGAATGGAAGATATGTCATTGGATGAAATGGACAGTCTATGGGATGAAGCCAAGAAAAAAGGTCTATAATCGTAATACCTGTATTACGAATTATAATAATAAGGAGGAAAATTATGAATAAAGCTGAATTAGTTACTAAAGTTGCTGAAAAGACAAACTTAAAAAAGAAAGATGCTGAATTGGCATTGGAAGCAGTATTATGCAGTATTGAAGAAACACTTGTTGCTGGTGACAGTGTTAGATTAATAGGATTTGGAACTTTCGAAACTAGAGAAAGAAAAGCAAGAAAAGGAAGAAATCCTCAAAAACCAGACGCAATTATTGAAATACCTGCATCAAAAGCTCCGGTTTTCAAAGCAGGAAAATCATTAAAGGATGCTGTTAACAAGTAAATTATTTTAGGAATGAGCAGCACTTGTTGCTCATTTTTTATTTATTCATAATAATGGAGTTTAAAATGAGAGTTGATAAATTTTTAAAAATATCAAGAATTATAAAAAGAAGAACCATAGCAAAAGAAGCCTGTGATCAGGGAAGAGTTATGGTAAACGGTAAAATAGCCAAGGCGGGAACAGAGATTGAAATAGATGATATAATTACGGTGACCTTTGGCAATAAAGAGATTAAAGCCCAGGTAAAGAAAATAAATGAATCCTGTAAAAAACAGGATTCAGATGGTATGTATGAAATTATTAATTAGCCAAACCTTTAATTGTGGGTATTTTTTTTAAAACACCATTATATACCAGCGGAATAATTACGCCTTCGATAGGAATTAAAATCAGACATTTTACTATTCTGACCGGTAGTAATGCCAAGTATCCCTGACCTAAAAGTATTGTTAGCCAATAAGTGTTTAATAGCAAATGGATGAATATAGCTACTATTGTGCTGGCAACTAGGGTTCTCTTTACAGTAACCTGATGACCGTAAAGGACAAAACCATAGATGGCACCTACTAAAAATGCGGAAAGGGTGAATCCCGGGAAGTACGCTCCACCTGTAGGGAAGAGCATCATACCTAAAATATCACCTAAAGCATATATTCCTCCGGCCCAAATAGGACCGTAAAGAATTGCAGCTACAGCTATTGGAAGAAAACCAAAGCCTATTCTGACAATAGGTGTGTTAATTGAACAAAAGCGAGTTAATACGATTTCCAATGCTATGAGAAAGGCTAATATTATCAATCTCAAAGTATTGGAGTGACTTTTTCTAAACATAAAAAAACCTCCTAACTTTATGCAATAACTATACTACACTAAAGTTTTGGAGCTTTAATGCAGTAGTGGACGCAATATTACACCGCAGCTTTTGCTTTCGTCCATAGGCAACATCCCATCCTATGGCACTTCACGCGCAATATTTACTCTACTGATACGAATATTAGCATATTTATATTAAAAATGCAACAAGGAGTTTATGATGACAGAAAACAGATTAAACCATATAAAAACCAACAAGTTTAGGATGTTATATATATTCACTTATGCACCCGTTGGAATAATATGTCCGTTAATCGGACAGTACTTGGATTATTTGGGATTTACCGGTACACAAATAGGCATTGTAACCGCCGTAGGAACGGCGGCATCCATACCGGCAGGTCTCATATGGGGCAAGGTGTATTCGGAGAGTAATTATGGAAAGAGGGTTGTGGCTTTGCTTTGCACCATGGCGGGAATATTCGCCCTTATCAGCCTGAGTATCACCACGTTTATACTTTTTACTATTATATACGCCGTGATATATTTTTTTCAGGGGCCGGTTATGGGTCTATGTGACGCCATGGTAATGGAGGAAAAGCTGGAGTTTTCAGGCATAAGGCTTTGGGGATCCGTTGGATATGCACTGGCGGTGTTTGCCGGGGGTAAAATAGGCGAAAACATTGGGCTACAATATATTTTTATTTTATATGCTGTGATTTTTTTCTTTGGAGCAATTTTTGCAATGTCCATACATGAGATCAAACATGAATATCATGAAGAAATGAATAAAGAAGGGAAATTTAAAAGATTAATCAAGGAAAAAAAGTATATGAAGATGGTATTGGCGGGATTTTTCATAATTGGTGCCAATGTGGCCAACAATACGTATTTTGGATTCCTATATAGAGATGGGGGAGGTACAATCGCCGGAATAGGATTGGCTTTCTTTCTTATGACATTGAGCGAGGCTCCTTTTATGATGATAGCACCTAAAATAGCAAAGAAGATAACACCTCAAAAGCTGGTCTTAATTGCCATGGTAATTTCCGTAATAAGATATTTTTGGTTCTTCAGTGGACCTTCCAGTGTTATGCTGATAGTATTTTTCTTCATACAAGGTATAGTAAACGGATTCATTTTGGTGGAATTCATAAAATGCCTTTCTAATTATGTAAGCACGGACTTGGTGGGACTGGCAATGCCTACCTTTTATTCAATAACAACGGGGAGTACAATATTATGTAACTATTTTGGTGGTATGATGCTGGATATATCCGGGAGTACAGGGGTCTACCTATTCTTTACTTTATATAGCTTGATTGGGCTCATGTTTTTCATAGGGTTTAAACTGTACAGATAATTGTATACAATTATCTCGAAATTTCACGAACGAAATTCCTTTATTTTCCTTATATATAAGCTTAAAATAGAATTACGAAAATCAATAAGGAGAGAAAGTATGTCAAAAGAAGAAAAAGAAAGAATATCAGTTATAAACAGTAAAACCTGTGAGCAGATTAAAGTAAAGGACATTGAAATGATAGAACAGGTGGGAAGAAGGGTACATGTTATAACCGATAAAGGTGAGAGCTATTACTATGGTAAGATCAGGAACCTAGATACTGCATTAGATGATGATTTCTATCATGCACTTAATGGATGTATCGTTAATTTTACAAAGGTTACTAAAATGGAATCCCAACTCATATATTTAGAGTCGGGTCTTGTATGCGAAATTGGGCGAAATAATTTTATTAAAACAAAGCAAGCGTACAAGGATTATCTGCACAAATTCCCACCATTTTTCAAGCCTTCAGCAGAGGAAGAAAAGAACCTGAATTAGTAGAAGAAAATGCTCGACCGAAGGGTCGAGTATTTTTATTAAAAAGTTTAATAAAAGGTATTGACATGAGTTTAAAAAAGTAGTAAAATACAAAAGCTGTCACGGTAGACGGCGTCGAAAAGAGGGCAAGAAATTAATAAATAATTTTAAAAAACTCTTGACAAAATCAGCCGCAGATGGTAATATATAAAAGTTCACTCATGAAGTAAATTCAAGGGAGAACATGAACCATGAAAACTTAATAGTATAGAGA